>JAABUT010001380.1_pt1 | contig 28041 bp, 27 predicted proteins | sample 5559281 | NCBI WGS metagenome assembly JAABUT01 (sample SAMN10711880, study PRJNA513359) | rock metagenome | isolation source: Antarctica rocks | place: Antarctica: Victoria Land, Ricker Hills nord | collected 2016-01-04
GGATGTGGCAAGACCACCACGCTGCGCATGCTGGCGGGCCTGGAGCGGCCGACCGCCGGCCGGCTGCTGATCGGTGATCGGCTTGTCAACGACGTGCCGCCAGGCGGGCGCGACATCGCCATGGTGTTCCAGTCCTACGCCCTCTATCCGCACATGACGGTGGCCGAGAACATCGCGTATCCGCTGCGTAAGCGGGGCGTGCCACGTCGCGATCGTCCGGCCATGGTTCGCAATGTCGCCGACCTGCTGCAGCTCGGCCCCTTGCTGGAACGCAAGCCGCGCCAGCTGTCGGGCGGCCAGCAGCAGCGCGTGGCTCTGGGGCGGGCGCTGGTGCGCGACCCGCAGCTGTTCCTGCTCGACGAACCGCTTTCCAATCTGGACGCTAAGCTGCGCGCCCACATGCGGGCCGAGCTGATCGAGCTGCACCGGCGGCTCGGCACCACCATGGTGTACGTCACCCACGACCAGCTCGAAGCCATGACGATGTCGACCCGCATCGCGGTCATGTTCAACGGCGAATTGCAGCAGTTCGCGACCCCGGCCGAGGTGTATGCACGGCCCGCCAACGCCTTCGTGGCGGGCTTCATAGGCACGCCATCCATGCCGCTTGTGGCGGGAACGCTGGAGGGTCGGCGGCTCGCCTTCGGAACCGTCGCAACCACCCTGCCGGCCGGCTTCGTGGCCGAGGGGGCGCCCAGCGCCGTCTCGGTTGGCGTGCGACCCGAGGACGTGCTGGTCGGCAGCGGTGCCTTCACGGGCCGGGTGCGGGTCGCCGAGCCGTCCGGCCACGAATGCATCGTGCTGATGGAGATCGGCGGCGCGGAGCTGACCGCGCGCCTGCCCGGCGACGCCCGCCTCGCTGTCGGCGACACCGTCCCGTTCGACCTGCGGGTCGACCGCATGCATCTCTTCGATGCCCCCACCGGCCGGCGGCTCAACACCGACCGGACTGCGACGACGCACGCCGTCGCCCTGTCCGCCTGACCCAAGGACCACCCCACGCGATGAACGAGATCGTCCGTCCCAATACCCCCGACCTCGCGGCGCTCGACCGCCAGTACATGTTCCATCCCTTCACGGCGCTGGCCGACCACGAGCGGCAGGGGCCGGTCGTCATGACCAGGGGCGAAGGTGTGTGGCTCGAGGACGATGCCGGCGCGCGCTACCTCGACGCCATGGCCGGGCTGTGGTGCGTGAACGTCGGCTATGGCCGGCCCGAGATCGCCGAGGCGCTGAAGCAGCAGGCACTCAAGCTGCCCTACTACCACTTCTTCTCCTCAATGGCGGCGGACACGCCCATCCTGCTGGCCGAGAAGCTGATCGAGATGGCGCCGGTGCCCATGTCGAAGGTGTTCTTCGGCAACTCCGGCTCGGACGCCAACGACACGCAGATTAAGTTGGTCTGGTACTACAACAACGTACGGGGCATGCCGGCCAAGAAGAAAATCATTGCCCGCCATCGCGGCTACCACGGTGTGACGATCGCCTCCGCCAGCCTCACGGGTCTTGGCGGCAACCATGCGGGTTTCGACCTACCGCTGCCCTTTGTCCGGCACACCACCGCGCCGCACAAGTTCTGGGAAGGACGCGGTCTGTCGGACGTCGCGTTTGTGTCCAAGCTCGTGGCCGACCTCGAAGCCCTCATCGCGGTCGAGGGCGCGGACACCATCGGGGCCATGATCATGGAGCCCGTCATGGGCGCCGGAGGCGTGATCGTGCCGCCGGAGGGATACTATCCCGCTATCCAGGCCGTGCTGAAGAAGCACGACATCCTGCTGATCGCCGACGAGGTGATCTGCGGCTTCGGCCGTCTGGGCACCATGTTCGGCACGCAGGCGTTCTGCATGAAACCGGACCTCATCACGCTCGCCAAGGGAATCACCTCCGCCTACATGCCGCTCTCGGCCGTGATGGTATCCGAGCAGGTCTGGCAGGTTCTGCGCGCCGGCGGCGAGACGTTCGGCGTCTTCGGCCACGGCTACACCTACACAGCGCATCCTATCGCGGCCGCGGCCGCGCTCGCCAATCTCAAGATCATCGATGACGAGCACTTGGTCGAGCGTGCCGCGACCAACGGAGCGTTCATGCACGAGCGGCTGCGCGAAAGCTTCGCCGAACATCCGCTGGTGGGCGAGATCCGCGGTTTCGGCCTGATCGGCGCCGTCGAGTTTGTGGCCGAGCGGGAGCCGGCCAAGCGCTTCGACCCCGCGCTGAAGGTCGGCGCCCGGGTTGCCAAGGCGGCACGGGAGCGGAGCCTGATCACGCGCGCGCTGCCACTGTCGGACTCGATCGCTTTCTCGCCGCCGCTCGTCATCTCGCAGGACGAACTCGCCGAGGCGGTGACGCGGGCCCGGGATGCCGTCGATGCCGTCATGGACGATCTCGTCCGCGACGGCATCTGGACGCGCTGAGCGGAGCCACACCCATGGATCGCAACAGCGTCACCTGGTCTGGGCCGATGCCGGCCATCACGACCCCTTTCCACGACGATGGCCGCATCGACGAGGAGGGCTTCGCCCGCAACATCGACGGACTTCTGGAGGCTGGCGCCACCGGGGTCGTGGCCGGCGGCTGCACGGGTGAGTTCTGGGCGCTGACCCATGACGAGCGCAGGCGCTTGTTTGCGGTCGCCCGAGAGGCCGTGGGCCGCCGGGGCACGCTGCTCGTGGGTTCGGGGGCCATCACGGTCGACGAGGCCGTCGCCCTCACGCTACATGCCGAGACGCTCGGCTGTGACGGCGCGCTCCTGGTGCCGCCTTACTTCGTCAAGCTCACCGACGACGAGATCGTGGCGCACTACACGGAGGTGTGCGCCGCCACGGGGTTGCCGGTGGTGCTCTACAACATCCCTGGCAATGCCGTGAACGCGTTGACGCCCGCGCTCGTAGCGCGTCTCGCCGACATCGACCGTGTGGTCGCTGTGAAGGAGAGCTCGGGCGACTGGAACAACTATTACGGTACCTACCTCGCCGTACACGAGCGGCTGCGGGTGTTCTGCGGCCCCTCCTCGGTCTTTGGCGTGCCGGCGGTCGAGCTTGGCGCCGACGGTACCATCGACTGCTTTCCCAACGTCTGGCGCGGCGGCGGGCTGGACCTCTATTTCGCACCCGCCCGCGGCGACAAGGCCCGCGCCGCCGAGGTCCAGGCGCTCGGCCGCCAGCTGACCGACCTGTTCGTCACCGGCGGCCGCAGCCTTTACCCGGCCACCAAGGCCGCGATGGACATGATCGGCCTGCCGGGCGGCGGCAAGCCGCGTGCGCCCCTGCGGGCACTGCAGGGCGAGCCGCTCAAGGGCCTCGAAACGGGGCTCAAGGCCCTCAACCTGCTCTAACCGAACGAGGCTCCTCATGACAATCCACCAGGACATCCCAGGCCAACCCCCGCAGCTGTCACCGCGGGCTTACTCCACCCAGTTCGGTGAGTTCATCGGCATCGGGCCGAACGGCCATCTGTGGGTGGACGAGTGCGACGTGGCCGACCTCGTCGCCCGCTTCGGCACGCCGCTCTACATCATCTCGGAAAACCAGCTGCGCTTCGGCTACCGGGCATTCCGCGACGCCTTCCGCCGCCACTACCCCGACGTCGAGATCCTGTTCGCCAATAAGTCGAACAACGGCCTCGCCATCCGCCACATTATGAACCAGGAGGGTGCCGGCGGGGACTGCTTCGGCGTCAACGAGATGTACATGGCCCTGCTGGCCGGCACCAATCCCAAGACGCTCGTCCTCAACGGCTCCAACAAGCAGGACGAGGAGCTCGAGATGGCGATCGCCAACGGGCTCTGCATCAACATCGACGCAATTGACGAGCTCGACCGCATCGATGCCATCGCCAAGCGCCTGGGCCGCAACGCCGACATCGGCATCCGACTAAAACTCGACCTCGATCCGCTGCGCGAACGCACCGGCGTCGCCATGCATGGCCCCGGCACTCTGAAGCAGCAGAGCGACAGCACCAAGTGGGGCATGTCCCGGGAGCAGACCATCGAGATCGTCACCCGTGCCCTCGGCCTGGAGACGGTGGTTCTCAAGGAAACCCACTTCCACCTCAGCCGGATGTCCAACAACCCGGCCGACTTTGCCGTGATGTCCCGCGAGATGATCACTTGGTCGGGTCTCCTCAAGGAGAAGACCGGCTGGATCCCGCCCTGCATCGACATCGGCGGCGGCTGGACTTTCGGCAAGTGGTACGGCACCGGTCCCAACAACCAACTCGATGACGCCCAGGCACCGACCGCGGAGGATTACGCGCGGCTCTGCTGCGGGGCCATAAAGGACGAGGCCGAGAAGCTTGGCCTGCCGCTTCCCAAGCTTCGGCTAGAGCCGGGACGGGCGCTGTCGGGTCCTGCCGGGGTCGCGGTCGGCCGCGTCGGTGCCGTGAAGCAGGGCACGGCCAAGAAGTGGGTCAACCTCGACATCTCGACCAATCACCTGTCCTGGGCCTCGGCGCTCGACTGGTACTACCATGCCGTCCCGGTCGTGGAGGCCGGCGCGGACCGCACCGAGGTGGTGGATCTCGTCGGTTCGCTCTGCAATTCGGACGAGATCGGCGCGCACCGCACGATGCCGCCCCTCGGGCGCGGCGACTGCGTCGCGTTCCTGGACGCGGGGGGCTACACCGAAAGCTGCGCAGCGCGCTACAACGCCCAACTGCTGCCCGCGACCGTGCTGGTGTCCGGCGACACCGCCGAGGTCACCACCGAGCGCGAGCAGCTGAAGGACGTGGCCGGCAGGTTCAAGGTCCCACCGCGGCTACTGGCGTCCTCCTTCGCGCCGAAGGGCTGAGCCGACCATGGATCTCGGACTGAAAGGCCGGACCGCGCTGGTGTGCGGCGGCAGCAAGGGTCTCGGCCGCGCCGCCGCTCTGGCGCTGGCGCGTGAAGGCGTCACCGTGACGCTGCTGGCGCGGTCGGCGGACGCCCTCGCCGAGACGGCCGCCGCGATCGCGGCCGAGACCAGCGCGCATGTCGATTATGTCGCGGGCGACGTTACCACCGCCGAGGGGCGAGCAGTTGCCCTCCGGCGGTGCCCTGCGCCCGACATCCTCGTTACCAACCCTGGCGTGCGCCAGACCCCGGCGGACTTCCGCACGCTGACGCGCGAGGACTGGAACGGCTGGATGGAGGCGCACTTCTACTCGGCGCTGGAGTTGATCCAGGCCGTCGTGCCCGGAATGTGCGAGCGCGGGTTTGGCCGCGTGGTGAATCTTTCGGTTAGCTTCATCAAATTTCCTCAGGTCAATTTCGGCCACTCCCACGCGGCGCGGCTGGCGCTCGCCGGGGCGGTCGCCTCAATGGTGCGGGAGCTCGTGCCCCACAATGTGACGATCAACAGCGTGCTCCCGGGTCTGATCGACACCGACGCGCTGCAGACCAACCTGCATGGCCATGCGGCGCGCGGCAACACGACCTACGAGGCGATCGTGGCCGACCGCCTGAAGAACTGCCCAGCCGGGCGTTTCGCCGATGCGCAGGAGGTTGGCGACCTCATCGCCATGCTCTGCGCCGCCCAGATGGGCTTCATGACCGGCCAGAATATCGTCAACGACGGTGGCGTTTACCAAGGGCTGTTCTGACCGTGAACGAGCCCGCCACCCTCCTCGATGTCGGATCGCGCGTCGTCATGATCTCAGGCGCGTCCCGCGGTATCGGTCGGGCGCTGGCCGAGCGCCTCGGCCGGGAAGGATACCGCCTGTCCCTCGGCGTCCGCCGTCCGGCCGAGACGAGCCGGACGCTAGTGCTCGATCCCGAGCGCACGCTGCTTCATCACTTCGACGCCGCGGACCCCGCGACCGCCGACGCTTGGATGGCCGCGACGCTCGCCCGCTTCGGCACGCTCGATGCGCTGATCAACAATGCCGGCATCTTGCGCAAGGTGACGTTCGAGGAAGGCGAGGAGCATCTGGACGAGATGTTCGCCGTGAACGTGAAGGCGCCGTTTCGGCTCATCCGCCTCGCGATACCTTTCCTTCGACGCTGCGGACACGGCCGGATCGTCAATGTCGCCTCCACAGACGGCAAGCGCTACCGCGACGCGTCTGTCTCGATCGGCTACGCGATGACCAAACACGCCGTCCTTGCGCTGAGCCATGCGGCGAAGTTCGCGGGATGGGACGGGGGCGTCCGGGTGACGGCGCTCTGCCCCGGCGCGGTCGACACGCAGCTGATCGCCTCGATTCCCGGCGTCAGTCCGGCCGCGAACCGGATCGCACCCGAAACGCTGGGTGAGATCGTATCGCTGCTGCTTCGTCTTCCCAACACCGCGAGCGTCGCCGAACTCGTCGTGAACACCCGGCTGGAGTCGACGCTCTGATCTCGGGGTGACCCGGAGAGCGAGAACAGCGCGCTCACGCTATCCGAAAGGCTGGGGCGAGATCGCGTCTTCGCCAGGCGCCGTCTCCGATGGCCGCCCGACCACGCCGCCGTTCTTGCGCTGATGGGCCCGCCACGTCATGGCCCAGCGGGCGGGGTCTTCCAGAGGCGCGGGATCGATCTGATGGATCGCCTGGTGGTGGGGCGCACTACGCACGAGCCCCGGATCGGTGCGGGCTTCGTCGCACACGCACGCCAGCACGGCGATCCAGGTATCGAGGTCCTCCTTGGACCACATCTCGCCGGCCTCGGGCGTGAAGGGCTGCGGCACGATCCAGGGTTCGTGCGACAGCCAGAACGCGTCGATGCCGTAGTCGACCATGCGGTTCTGCACGTCGACCGCCGTGATGCCGGTTTCCTCAAAGAGGGTGCCTAGGCTGTAGCGGGTCATCTCCATTCGGTGATCCGTCTGGGTCGGATGGGACCGCGTCACGCCCGGAATCGCGAGCAGCGCCTTTTCCATGTAGTTATTGGCCAGCACCGAAAGATCGGAGGCCTCGGCGAGGCCGTCCGCGCCCATGGACCGTGTCCACGCGTAAGCCTTGACCACCTGCTGAACGTTGCCGAGGAACTCGCGCACCTTGCCGATGCTGTTCGGCCGGTCGATGTCGAGCCGGAAGCTGTCCCCTTCCTTCACGACGAGCGGCTTGGGCAGGAAGGGCGCGAGGGCGGCCGTGCAGCCATAGGCGCCGACCGCCGGCCCGCCGCCGCCCTTGGCGACCCCGAAGGTCTTGTGCAGCATGAACATGCAAGCGTCGAAGCCGAGTTCGCGCGCCCGGATCTTGCTCATCACGCCGTTGAAGTTGGCATGATCGTAGAAGCAGAGCCCGCCCGCTTCGTGCACGATGCGGATCCACTCCTTCATGTCTGGATTATAGACGCCCATGTCGTCCGGGTTGTTGATCATGAGGGCTGCGGTCCGCTCGGAGACGGCCGCCTTCAAAGCCTCGACCGAGGGATAGCCGTTCTCCTCCAGCTGCAGGGTGATCACCTCGAAACCGGCCGCCGCAGCGGTCGCCGGATTGCAAGGGTGGGCCTGGATGGAGGTGATGATCTCATCGCGCTGGGCGAGTTCACCACGCGCCGCGAAATAGGCGCGGGTGATGCAAGCGTGCGTGTAGGCCGCCGCCGCTCCTCCCGCCGCCTGGAACGCGAACTGGTCCATGCCGGAAAGCTCGCGCAGTATGAGGTCGAAGCCGTGGAGGATGGCCAGCACGCCCTGAAGCGTGCAGTCGTCCTGGCGGGGATGCAGCGCCGCAAGATCGGGCTGAGCCGCCAACCGCTCGTTGACGCGCGGGTTGTACTTCATCGTGCAGGTGCCGAAGAGGCTGATGCCCATCATGCCGAGCGTTTCCTGCGAGAGATGCAGGAAATGCCGCAGCACGTCGGGCTCGGACATCTCGGGTAGCGCAGGCGCGGAGCGCCGCCGCATGGCGCTCGGGAGCAGCATCTCGGCTGGTGGCACCGCGCCGGCGGCGGCCGGCTCGAACTCGGGCGCTAAGAAACCGCGACGGCCTGGTATCCCCATGGTCATGACCACCGGCTCGTCCCAGACGGCGGATCGGTAACGGCGGGGCTTGGTAGGCGTGCTCATCGGGCCAGTACCTCGGTCAGGACGGCAGCGAGCCGATCGAGGTCGGCCTGGGTGTGAAGCTCGGTCACGCAGAACAGCGCGCTCTGGCCGAGTTCGGGAAAGTCCGGCGAAAGGTCGTGGCCCCCGAAGATGTCGTGCTGACGCAGCACCGCGTTGATCTCGGTCACGCTGCGGCCACCGGGGTAGCGGACCACAATTTCCTTGAAGAAGCCCGTCGGGAAGCCGATCGACACGCCCGGTATGGCTGCGAGCCGGCCCGCGGCGTAATGCGCGCGCTGCACGATCGTGGACCCAAGGTCGACGAACCCCTGCGGGCCGAGCAGCGCCATGTAGACCGCGTTGGCAACCGCGTGGAGGTAAACCGAGTTGCCGGTCCAGTCGTTGCCGTCCTCGCGCGAGCCGTAGGAACTCTGGTGGACGAGGCTGAGCCCGAAGCCAACCTCGCCCGGTTCGGTGGTGCCCGTGATGCTGACCAGCAGGGTCGGGTACTCGCGCGCATAGCGCTCCTCGTCGCGCGAGGCGATAAAGCCGCCGGCGCCGCCGCCGCAGCTCATGGGAACCCCGAGCGGCTGCGTGGTGCCGACCACAATGTCGGCACCGTAGGCCGCGGGTGGCACTAGTACGCCGAGCGAGATCGGGTCGACGCCCACGATGAACTCTGCCCCGGCCTCGTGCGCGATCTGCGCAACGGCGTGGCCTTGCGTCTCGATCGTACCGAGGAATGTGGGGTTCTCGATGTAGACGGCCGCGGTCCGCGCCGAGACCGCCTGGCGCAAGGCCTGGAGATCGAGCAAGCCCGTTGCAGCGTCGTAGCCGGCGCTCACGACAGCGATGTGGCTCGCCATGTCGGCCGGCTCGCAGTAGTTGCGGATCACCGACAGGCGATCAGGATCGATGATGCGCGGCACGACGACCTCGCGCCGTCCGGTTAGGCGGGTTGCCATCCGGATGGCGTGGCCGACGGCACAGCCCCAGCTGTAGACCGGCAGACCCACCAGCTCCATGTCGACCAGTTCGCCAAGCTGGCTCGTGAACTCGAACCAGGCCTGGTTGCGGCCATGGTCCGAGGACGGCGTCCCCCAGACGGGCGTCAGGAACTCGCTGCGCCCGACGATCTCGTCGCAGATGGCAGGCACGTAGTGGTGCCAGCACCCGCCGCCCAGGAAGCTCAGGGCAGTCTCGCAGTTGCGGCTCTGGCGCAGTAGCCCGGTCATGTGCTGGTGCAGGGCGGCTTCCGAGCGCAAGGCCGGCGGCAACGACAAGGGGCGCGACAGCCGATGTTCGGCGGGGATCTGCTCGAACAGGGCCGCGATCGAGGATGCCCCGATGGCGTCGAGCATGGCCTGTTTGAGCGCCGGCACCGCGTTGGCCATATAGGGGTGCATGAAGGTCATGGAGGCCTCGCCGCTGGACGTGCGCGAGCAATCTGCTTCCACCACCCGAACACTGTCAAGGATTGTACGACAGACGAACATCCGTTTACTGTGCGAACAAACCGGGAGGGAGGCATGCCGGGACGGCTCGGGTTCATCGTCAATCCCGTGGCGGGCCTCGGCGGCCCGGTCGGGCTGAAGGGTTCCGATGGCCTTGAGCTTCAGGCCCAGGCCCGTTGCCTGGGTGGCACTGCGATCTCGTCGGCCCGGGCATCCCTCGCCCTGGTGGCTCTCGCAGGGGAGGACGTGAACATCCTGACCGTCGGCGGTGCAATGGGGGAGCATCTGTGCCGTGCGGCCGCGCTCGCCCATCGTGTCATCGCCCGGTTCGGTCCAGAAACGCAGGGAAGCGACACGGCCGCGGCCGCCGCCAAGTTGGTCGCGGCCGGCGCGGAGCTGATCCTCTTCTCGGGGGGCGACGGCACGGCCCGCGACATCATGATGGGGGCGGGGCGCACGCCGGTGCTGGGCATACCGGGCGGCGTCAAGATGTACTCTGGGGTGTTCGCCACCTCCGCCGCACTGGCCGGGCGACTGGCGGTGCGCCACCTCGCGCTCCCGCCCGCCTTGCGGCGCACCACGGATGCCGACGTCCTCGACATCGACGAGGTTGCGGTCGGCCGAGGAGAGCCTTCGCTTCGATTGCATGGCGTGGCGGCAGTGCCTGCCTCACCGGCCGTCCAGCGCGCCAAGGCCAGCGTGCCTGACGATGATGACTGGCAGGTCCAAGCGCTTTGTCGCGAACTCGCGGGCACGCTCGACCCGGAGCGTGTGACCATCGTCGGCCCGGGCCGGACAATGCGCCTGTTCATGGACGCCTGCGGCCTGCCCAAAACCCTGCTCGGCGTCGATCTCATGCATCGCGGGAGCCTCCTCGCCGCCGATTGCGGCGAACGACATCTCCTCGCGGCGCTGGACGGCAGGCCGGGCCAGATCGTCGTCGGGCTCCTCGGCGGCCAGGGCTGCCTGTTCGGCCGCGGCAACCAACCGATCAGCAGCACCGTGCTTCGCGGGGTTGGAACGGACCGAATTCTCGTGGTTGCCGGCGCCGCGAAGGTCGCAACGCTCCCCGGCGGCCTGTTTGTCGATACCGGCGACCCCGACCTTGATCGCGCCCTGCAAGGGTTCATCCGCGTTCACACGGGCACTGGCCGCAGCACCCTTCTGCGCATCCATGCGGCTCCTGCGTTGGGCTGAGCGCGGAAGCTTCCTGTCAGAGACCGATGCATTGTCAATCGGCATGGAAAGGGGGCTCTGGCGCGAACTTGGTGCTGATCGGCAGCCATTTTCACGCTGGCTGGGCTATTCGAGCGCGCAGGAGGTCGATCTTCCCGCGGCCATACATCTGACGCTTGACGAGCTCAAGTATGGTGATCTGGCCTTCGGTCTGCCCCTTTGACCAGGGCTCGATCATGGCGGCCTCAACCGCGTCCTCGTCGGCCTGAATGCTGGAGGCGAAGGACGCGAGTTCGCCGCCGGCGTGGTCTGTGAGCCATGACGCGAGATCGTCGGGCTTCTTGGCGGCGACCATGATCTGGAACCGATCGAGGAGGTTGCGCGCCGCCACGATCTTGGGCGAGGCGGTCTCGACAGCCACCCTGATGCGGAGGGCCTCGGCCGACTTGCAGTCGCGTTCCGACGTCAGCAAGCGTGCGATCGTACGGGCGGGCGGCACCGTCGTGATCGCTCCGGGATCGTCCGAGCCAGCCTTGGTGGCGCGCCGCCTGTGGGTTGCCCACTCCGTCACCACGCGTTGGCTGCCGCCGTACCCTGCATCGCGCAGGCGTCGCCACAGATCGGAACGTCCTCGGATCGGAACGGCTCACCGGCGCCCTTCTCACCCACCAAGCTAGCATCCTAACCATGAACGGCGACAGCTACCGCCTGAAGCAGTCCGCCGAGCGGCGGCGCGCGTCTGTGCGGGCTGAACAAAACCAGGCCGTCGCCGAGATCGCCGATCCCGACAACGGCGAGATTACCGCCGTAGCGTCCCCACTGGCCTGGTTTTGCTCCGCTCCGCTGGCCTGTAATCAGACCAGCGTTGACATCTCCACGACGAACATCCTCGACCCCCAAAACAGGAAGCCTATCCACTGGCCGGAGATTCCTCCGCCCGCGTCAGCAATGTGCTGGCGCTCCATTGGCCTGGTTGTCACCCTCCTACACAGTCGGCCTCCGCATAGTTGCACGCGGCCCTGCGGACGAGATTCCGTCAGGTCAGCGCGCCCGGGTTGTCGTCAACCGTTCCGGCTACGAATTGGTCGAGGTCGACGATGGCTCCTGTCATCATGCCGGCCTGGTCCGAGACCAGGAAGGCGACGAGATCGCCGACGTCGGACGGCACCAGCAGGCGTCCGAAAGGCAGCTTGCGGCCGATATCCTCCGCCCAGCTTTCCGCAAGACCATGGACCTGGGTCTGCACCCGGTGTTCGCTCGGGGTCACGGTCCAACCCAGATTGACGCCGAACACCCGGATCCGGTCCCGCTTGAGAGCATTCGCGGTTCCCTTGGTGAGCGTCACCAGGGCCGCCTTCGAGGCCGAATAGGCGAGCAGGAAGGGTGGTCCGCCATAGGCCAGCATGCTGCAGACGTTTACGATCACGCCGCCATGCGGCTTCATGGCTTCGGCGGCAGCCTGCATCATGAAGAACGGCGCCCGTGTGTTGATGGCGAACACCCGGTCGAAGATCGCCGGGGTAGTGTCCGAGATGCCGCCGCGGTCGGTCACCCCAGCCGCATTGCACAGGATGTCGAGCCTGCCAAAGCGGCTGCGGGCGTCATCGACTGCGCGGCGCCCAGCTTCCACGTCGCTGAGATCGAGCACCAGCGGCACCACCTCGCAACCAAACGCACGGAGCATGGCGGCGGTGTCCTCGAGGAGACCGCTTTCACGATCCACCAGCACGAGCTGCCGCACCCCTTCCTGGGTCAGGCGGTGCGCGACCGCCTGCCCCACTCCCTGCGCGGCACCGGTGACCAAAGCGACGCGCTCGCGTCCTGACATGGTCTGTCCTCCCGTTGAATTCTTAGTTTCTGGCAAGCAGTCTTCGGTCGCCGCTTGTCGATTATCGGCCAACGAGCGTCAGGCGCCGCCTGGAATAGGCATCGATCGTGACCGCAAGCAGCAGGATGGCGCCTTCGACCATATATTTCACGTCTGCGGGTTGGCCGACGAGGTCGAGCCCGTTGGAGACGCTGCCGATCACCAAGGCGCCAAGCAGTGCGGACCACACGCTGCCGCGGCCGCCGAACAGGCTGGTGCCTCCGATGACGGCGGCGGCGATCGCTTCCAGCAGCAGCGTTCCGCCGCCGGTCTGGGTGCTGGAGGCCTGCAGGCGAGCCGTCGAGAACAGCCCACCGATGGCCGCCAGGGTCCCGGAAAGCGCGAAGACGACAACCCTGATGCGGGCCACGCCGATGCCGGCACGTCGCGTCGCCTCGGCGTTGCCGCCCACAGCGTAGACGTGCCGCCCGAACTTGGTTCGGCGGGTCAGCCAGTCGAAGAAGATCACCAGCCCCAAAAACAGCACGCCCACGGTGGGCACGCCGTAGGCGTGGTTGAGCACCGCCGCGGCGCCGATGAGGACGACCGCGATGATCGCGACCTCGAACAGCAGGACGGGCCGCGATCGAGTCACCATCCCGGCGCGCTGACGCTGGCTCTGCTCCACGAGGCGACTTCCCGCGAGTCCGACCACGAGGACGGCCGCGAGCACCCATGACCAGAGGGGCGGCAGGAATGTCGAGGCGATATCGGTGATATGGGCGTCGAAGACGTTCAGGGTGCCGGCATCGCCGAGCACGTGAAGTTGCACGCCGAGCCAGCCGAGCAGCCCAGCCAGCGTGACCACGAACGAGGGAACGCGAAAGAAAGCGAACCAGGCGCCCTGCAGGGCGCCGATCAGCGCGCCCACCACCAGTATGGCGGCGATCGCGGCCCACCAGGGCCAGTCGTCGTTGACCAGCAGGACACCGAGCACGGCCGCCGTTGCACCCGCGACCGAGCCGACCGACAGGTCGATCTCGCCGAGCAGCAGCACTAGCACGACGCCGATGGCGATCGTGCCGGACACGGAGATCTGGAGGACCAGGTTCGACAGGTTGCGGGCGGTGAGGAAATGCGTGTCCTGAAGCTCGAAGAACGTCCAGATCAGCGCCAGCCCGAGCACCACCGGCAGCACCCCGAGGTCGCCCGACGTGACGCGCTGGTGCAGATCGCGGACCACGGCGGCCAGCGGCGAAAAGGCGAGACCGTCGGGCGCGTCCTTGCGCACCGATGTTTCCAATCCAGCTTTCATCAGACCGTCTTTCGCGCACCCGTGATCGCGCCGACGACTTCCTCCGGGGATGTGTCGTCGCGCCTGAACGTCGCCGCCCTCCGGCCGAGGCGCATGACGATGATCCGGTCGGCGACTTCGAACACGTCATGCAGATTGTGCGAGATCAGCACGACCCCCAGCCCCTGAACCCGCAGCTGCTTGATCAGCTCCAAGACCTGCTGGGTCTGCGCCACGCCCAAGGCCGCGGTCGGCTCGTCGAGAAGTACGACCTTCGCGGTCCACATCACGGCGCGGGAGATGGCGACGGACTGCCTCTGTCCGCCCGAGAGCGAGGCGACAGGCAAACGAACGTTGCTGATCGTCGTCACGTTGAGCCTGCGCAGCACATCGAGCGCGCGCTGCTCCATCTCGAGTTCCGACAGCCGGCCCAGGAGACCGGGCTGCCGCAGCGCCTCGCGGCCGAGGAACATGTTGGCCACGACGTCCAGGTTATCGCAGAGCGCCAGATCCTGGTACACGGTCTCGATCCCGAGAAGGGTCGCGTCATGGGGCGAATGGATCTTTACCTCGCCACCGTCGAAGCGGATGATCCCGTCGTCCGGCGCATGGGTTCCGGCCATGACCTTCACGAGGGTCGACTTGCCGGCGCCGTTGTCGCCGGCCAGGGCCACGACCTCGCCCGGATAGACCTCGAAATCCACCTCGGACAAGGCCTGGACGGCCCCGAACCGCTTGGAAATTTGCTTGAGGTCCAGCACGGGGGCGGCCGGAGGCAGCCCCCCGCGGCCCGCTTCGACGACAGCGCCTAGCATGATTGTCGCGGCTTACGGCTTGCAGGGCCCGACCGCCGGCATTCCCTTGCACAGGTTGGCCTTGGAGACCGCACCGTCATCGATTTCAATCTTCATATTGTCCAGGGTGATCACATTGGCGGTCACCTTGGCCCATGGGACCTCGACTTTGTCGTTGTTGACCGTGGCCCCCCCGAAGAGATCGGGCGACGGCTTATCGCCTTTCAGCAGCGCCGCGGTGATCTCAGCTGCCTTGCCGGCCTGCTCCTTCAACGAGCGCCACACCGTCATGGACTGCTTGCCCTGGAGGATGAGCTGCAGGCTGTTCAGCGTGCCGTCGAGCCCGGTCACCGGCACCTTGCCGGCGAGCTGCTGGGCTTGCAGGGCCGAGATGATGCCGCCCGCCATGCCGTCGTTGGCCGACAGAACGGCGTCCACGCCATTGTTCGACTTGGTCAGGACTTGATCTATTTCGGCCTGCGCCTTTGACGGATCCCACAAAGGGGTCCAGACGTCAGCCACCAGCTTGCGGGAGCCCTTGTCGAACAGCGGCTTGAGCACTTCCATGTAGCCCTGCGCAAAGAGGTGGGCATTGTCGTCGACCGGCGAACCGTTGATTACCGCGATGCGGGCGCCTTCCTTGGTGTTCTGCTCCATCCAGGTGCCTTGCAGCTGGCCGATCTTGATGCCGTCGACGGACACGTAATAGGCCACCGGCGCGTTTTTGATCAGACGGTCGTAGGCGATGACCGGCACGCCCTGCCGCTGGGCGTTGTTGACGATGACGGCGGCGCCTTTCTGGTCGATCGCGGTGACCACCAGCACCTTGGCGCCGTTGGCGAGTGCCGCCTCGGCCTGCGCCTGCTGCTTGGTGACGTCATTCAGGGCGTTCTCGACCTTGACCTGGGCGTCCGGGAAATATTTCTGCAGCGCCGCGACGAAGAAGGGACGATCCTGGCTCTCCCACCGCGCCGTCACATTCTCGGGCAGCAGGAACACCACCAGTGGCTTTGAAGCCTGGGCAATGGCCGGGCTGGCGGCGAATAGGCCAGCGGCAGCCGCCAGCCCCAAGATGCTGCCCCGAATAGCCGAGCTCACACTATCCAATCGTCCCATGACCGTCTCCCTCACAGATTATGCCAGCTTGTTTTCCGACCTGCGGAACGCTGATCCGTGTAGAGTACCTCATGTTCGGGCCGGCGCAAGCAGTCGGCGGTGCTGGCCGAGATCTTCGAGCGCCGTGCGGACATCATGAACCGCTGCCGCCTGGATCTGCTTGCGTCGGCGCACCGCTACGCCGATCGTGCGCCATCTCTCGAAAGCCTTTTGGACGCTTTCGTGCGCCCAGCCTTCGAAACCACCCAGGGGGACAGGAATGAACTGTTCAACCGCCTGCGCGCCCGCGTCGCGGTCGAACACAGCGCCGTCACGCGCGAGCTAGTGACCGGGCCTTCGATGAGACCGATCAGCAGTTCATCGCGGAACTGCGGACCGCGCTGCCCCACTTTTCGGACGCCTATACGCAATGGCGATTCCACTCCCTGGTCGGCGCAATGATATGTGCGATGTCCGACTCGGGGCAGCTCGACGGCCTCTCGGGGCGTCTGTTCAGCCAGGGACACGCGAGCCGCGCTCGATAACCTCGTTGCAACCTTTGCAGTGCTGTTTTGCTCCGCAACTGTCCCCGCACAAACCGTGCTGACAACAACAACGCGCAAGAGGGCGGAGGCTTTCCCCAAAAAGGCGAGCGAGGATGCCGCAGCGTCGGAATGCTCGGCGGCAGCCTAGCGATTGGGTAGCCTGTCCCACCTGATGATGCCGCGAGTTGGCGACCCAGCACATGGACAGGTCTTCGCGCAGCGTCTGGGGAGAAGCGGCTGCGAGTGATAGAGGTTGACGGGCAATGTCACGGGAACCGGCAACATCGCCCCCGGGTCTGCTATGATCCCCGACCATGACCTCGATCTCGTTTGCTCGCCACCAGTTCCCGCCAGACGTCATCCGACACGCGGTATGGCTTTACCTACGCTTCACCTTAAGTCTGCGTGACGTCGAGGAGATGCTTGCCGAGCACGGACTCGACCTGACCTACGAGACAGTCCGGCGCTGGGCCCGGAAATTCGGCCCGCTGTTTGCTCGGGAGCTGCGGAAGCGACGACAGCGACCGACCGGACGCTGGCACCTCGACGAAATGGTCGTAAAGGTCGCGGGCAAGCGGCATTGGCTCTGGCGGGCGGTGGACGACGAAGGCGAGGTGCTCGACATCCTGGTGCAATCACGGCGGGACACCCGAGCAGCCGTTCGGCTCATGCGCAAGCTCATCAAGAAACAGGGCGGAGCTGGCCAGGGGCCACGACAAGCGAAGCTTGGCGGGGTGGACAGCGTAGGGTTCGCGCCCGAGGCGCTGGTCACCGACAGCTGGGCTCATTCGGAGCCGCCAAGCGGAAGCTCGGTCTTCTGGCCCGCCACGAGCAGGCCCGGGCAAGAACAACCGGGCCGAGAACTCGCATCAGCCAACACGCAGGCGCGAGCGCAAGATGCAGCGCTTCAAGTCGCCCGGATCGGCCCAGCGTTTTTTGTCCGCCCATGCTGCCGTCCACAACACCTTCAACACCCAGCGCCACCTCGTTTTTCTCGCCGCACTCTCCGCCAGTTCCGGGCCGTAGCGACCAGTGCGTGGGAGGTCGCCACGGCCGCGTGAGCTTCGGGGCCGCGTGCGGCCACGGCCGCTCGCTTTCAGTTCCCGTGACAGTGCCCTCGTGGCGGTCTGGGCCGACGATCTCCATCGCTCCCAGGCCCTGGTCGTGCACTCGGTCAGCTGGTACCGCAACACCGAACTGACGTCAGCGACGCTTCGGCTGCCGTTCGACGCCAGATATGGGCCGACGCGGCTTTGCTGACATGCCCGTGTGATGGCGAGACGTCGAAGATTCTAACCGAAATCTACAACCGCGTCGCTGATCTCGCCGGCTACGCTGCCTTAAATGCCCAAAGTCGAGCTCAGAGGCTCAGGTGCGAGTCACGTTGCTCCCGTGCCCAAATCCCGCCCCGCTTCACGTTTCATATAAGCTGGCGCCCTCAGATGTCCGCTCTGGCTCTTGCCAAGTTCTCTAGCAGCCGTTCCGATTTCGGCCAACTCAAGTCATCCAGCCGGGCTTAGCTGAATGCTCGGGACGGATCAGCTGCGCTGGTTCGAGTCATTCTGACGAACTGAGGTTATCCAACGCCGAGCCCACGCCCCCGCCCGAAACTCCAATCTACCCCGCCCCCTGGCAGCACCACCCCCGACACCTGTCGCCCGAGGTGCGCCTCCAGCACCGGCTTCCAGGGCACGAGCTCGAATCCGAGCCCGTTGTCGATCATGGCGAAGCGTCCCGAGGCGAGCTGGAGCCGTTGCCGATAGACACCCGCCACGTGCTCGCCCTCCGCCGCGGTCTGACGCGCCAACCCGGTCTCGGCCGAAAGCTTTCCGGCTGCCGCGTCGAGCTCACGCCGGCACAGCGCCTTCAGCAGGTCGCGCGCGAACACCGCTCGCGGTCCCTGCCGCCTTGCAAGTCCTTCAGCGGCGAGGTGTTCGATCCGTCGTTCGAGTGCTTCGCGCACCTCTGCCCCAAACCCACCGCCCGCGAGCGGAGCGGGCTCGCGCGCGAGCAGCGTGCGATCGAGCCAGGTCGCGCCGGTCGAGATCACCTGGGTTTCGAGGGGCAGGTCCGAGCGAACCGCGAGACTGAGCCGCCGCTGACCGTCACTGCCAATGAAGAGCCGGGCCTCGACAACGGCGCCGACCGCGGCGTCGCCGGCCGCCTCCAGGCTGCCGAACCGAAGATGGTGCGAGCGCCCGTCCACGCTTTCGATTACGACATAGGCGGAGCCCTTCAGTTCGTCGTGCAGGCCCCGATCCGCGAGTCGCCCCAGGACCGCGGGCGCGTCCTCGCCGTGGATGGCGAAGTCGCCCACGGCCGGCTCGCGACCGCCACGGCTGAGCGCCCGGTGCATGGTGCGAATGATGTCGCCGCGGTCGCCGAGCGCGCGAAGCGTCGACTCGATATCGGGCTTAAAAGTCCATTGCGCGGGTCCGAGCGCTTCGGCCAAGCCCAGCCGCTCGAGCACCTGCGCGCGGCCGATCATGAGCCGCCGCATCTCAGTATCGGGTAGCTCCGGTGATCCTGGCCGAAGATCGACGATCCCGCCGCCGTCGTGCGCCGCCGCGCGGAGCGCCCGGTCGAGCCCGGTCCAGCGCTCGGCCCCGATCTCCTGCTCGAGGCCCGACCGGATCGCCTGCTCGGAGCGCGGCCCGAGTTCCATCCCGACCAGTTCCTCGGCGCGGGTGCGAATGCCGCGGCTGATGTACTCGCGGCTGATGATGAGATCGGCCCCGTCCTTGTCGACGCCGCGGGCCAGCACATGCACATGCGGCTGATCCGTGTTCCAGTGGTCGACCGCCACCCAGTCGATCGTCGTCCCGAGATCGCGTTCGGCGTTAGCCATGAGGTCGCGGGTGAAGGCGCGCAGGTCGGCCATCTCGGGCGCATCCTCCGGCGAAACGATGAAACGGAAGTGGTGCCGGTCGCCTTCGCAGCGCTGCGCGAACGCGTCCACGTCGGCCGCGTCGGCACGCGCGTCGAACATGCGGGCGTCCGCCCCGTCCCGGGTCACGCCGTCGCGCTGGAGATAGTCGAGGTGCTTGGCGAGCGGGGCCGAGCGGAAGTGGGTCCCGCGCTGGCGCACGACCCGCGCCTTGACCACGACCCGGCGGTGAGGCGAGCGGAGCGCCATCGCTGCCGCTGCGGCGCGGCCCCGCCCGAAGCCGGATCCGCTCCGGCGAGCGCCGGATCCGAGCCCGGGGCCGGTGTGCCCGGCCTTGCGGGCGGCGCGCATCACCTGGCCGACGAAGCTCTGCGGCCTGCTGCCGCCGCGGCCACCATCTCGGACCCGGCCGGGGCGGACGCGCAGCTCGTCGTCGCGGGCGGTCACCGGGCGCCGCCGTCTAGCGAGGGCGCGGTGCTGGCGCGCAAAGAGCTGATCTGGCGGAGCTTCTTGCCATCGGAGCCAGCCTGCTTGGCCGGATGTCTGACGCTCTGGATCCGCGGAAGCCGTTGATCCGGCTTGCGTCTCACCCCACCCAAACACCCACGGCTGGCAGCCGTTTTATCTCGCCCTCTCTCCCCCGTTCCTGCCCATCGTGCTTCCATCCCGGCCGAACCCCCGCCAGAGGATCTCAAAGCCCACCGAGGCTTCCCAGCACTCATGGACGCTCTCCTGCACCGGTTCGAGGAGCGAACAAGAGGTCTGAGGACGGTACCACTGCAAGGGAAGTATCTGAACGCACCCAATCCGATTGCCTTCGATCAGCAGCTCGACGGCCGGCATGCGACTCGCTCGGTGACGCGTCCGTTTCGAGCGACCGCGGTACGAAGAACTCGGCTGGACGCAGGATCAGGGTGGCATTTGCGACAATGATGCGTGCGATCCGCTCCTGCTCGGCCGCGCTTTGGGGTGGCGTTGTAGCGACGCTGAGTATCGCAAAGATCGGCGCGATGATCGGCATCGGTTTAACCGCGCGGCTGCTGAACGCCGGCAAGGGAGCGACGTTGCCGCCGATCACGGGAGCGAGTCGTGCGATGTAACGGACGGTTTCGTCCGGCAGCGGACGCCTGCGAGACAGATGGTCTTCCCAGCGTCCCGGCCCGGCATTGTAGGCCGCCAGCATTCCTGTCGCGCCATAACGGTCGTACATCTCGCGGAGGTAGGCCGCGCCTGCCAGCACGTTGTCGCGCGGGTTCCAAGGATCAGCGCCCAGACCATAGCGTGCCGCCAAAGTGGCGTAGGTGCTCGGCATCACCTGCATGAGCCCGATCGCGCCTTTCGGCGACACCACCTCTGCGCGGCCACGGCTCTCGACCCGCATGACGTCGGCGATCCAGCGTGCGGGTACGGCGAAGCGGCGCGACGCCTCCCTGATCAAGTCGAAGACCGTGGTGCTGGCTTCAGGCGGACGTGGTTGGGCGGGCGGCGCCGACGCGGCCATGACCGTTCCATTGCCGGTCGTCAGCAAGCCCGAGATCACCAGGACTGCGGTCCGCCGACAGTCCCACCGACGGGAGCGTGGCCGGAAAGGAAGCGAGGCGCCCACCTTCAGTGCTCCTCGTCCGTCCAGAGCGGGCGCGCCCGGCCCACGATGCTGGCGAGCGGCAGTGGGCCGAAGTAGCGCCCATCGAGCGAGTCCGGACGGTCTGGGTTGAGCAGGAAGACCTGATCCGGCCCGAGCACCTGGCAGCCCTGCCAGACCGGCAGAGGACGGCCGCGGCGGTCATGCTCGAGCGCCTCGCCGAACGGCACGTCATCGACCGTGACCGCAAGCCTGGTGCGACACACCCGCTGCCCTGACAGCGCGGCGATCCGCTTGAGGAGCGGTACACCGCGCGGGAGGTAGCCGTTGCTTGCAAGGAACCTCGCCAGCTCCTCGGGCGGCCGCACCACGACGAGATCGGTGAGTTTCAAGCGTGCGATCGGCTGCACGCGGTAGAGCCCCACCGGCACGCTGGCGCTGGCGTTCCAGACCAGCGCGGGTGCCGCTGGTGCGATCGCGGTGAACGCAACGGCGTTCGTGGCCGTGATCGTTGCGAGCAGGGTCTTCCAGGCGAACGTCATGCTTCGATTCTCCGACGCAGGAGCCAGGCCTGATGCCGGCCCAGCCCGTACAGACGCGGGCTTTCACCGGCGGTGATGCGGTTGTGGACGTGCCGCCAATGGTCCGGACAGGCGTCCTCGGCGGACACGCCGAGCGCCTCGATCTGGTCGGCGGCAGCGAGGACCTGCTCGACCTTCGGCCAGCCGGAGATGCGCAGCAGGATCTCTGCTCCGGGCGCCACGAAGGGCACGGTCGAGAACGCCTCGTTCGGGCCGACCGCGCGCAACACGTCAATGCGGCTGACGGCGGTGCCGTAATCGTTGGCGGCCCAGCGCACGAAGGCGAATACCGTGTCGGGCGCGTAGCTGAGGATGCGGCGGCGGCGGTCGAGGATGCGCTCGCCCGCGTGTCGGCCAAAGCGCACCCAGCGCTCGATCCGGCCCTCGAGGTGGAGCAGCTCGACCTCGGTTAGCGCGGTCACGGCGCGCCTCGGGTGCCGTTTTCGAGCTGTTCCGAGAACTCGCGTTCGAGCAGTGTGCGCAGCATGTCGGCCACAGTCAGGCCGCGCTGGAACGCCGTGACCTTGATGCGTCCCCGCAGCGCCGGGGTGACGTCCACCGTGAGCCGGGCGGTATAGGCGGGCGCGGCCTCGGTGCGGGCGTCAGGCGAGCGCACCCAGGCATCGGGATCGCGCGGGCGGGCGGAGAAGCTGGCCTTCGAAGCGCGCGGGCTCATGACGCCAGCCCTTCCACCTCGGCCGTCAGTGCCCTGATCTCGGCCGCCGCCAAACTGCCCGGATCGAGCTCTTCGGCGAGCTGTCCGGTGCGGGCAGCCTCGGCGAAGATGACGCGCTGGCCGATGCGGGTTCCGAGCACCGGCGGATCGTGGTCGACCAGCACCTCTGCAGCGTCGCGCGCGATGCTGGTGCGGGCGGCACAGCGGTTCAGCACCATGCGGGCGGCGAGCTCCGGGCGGAAAACGCGCGCTTCGCCGAGCAGCCGCAGCATCTCGGCCGACGCCCATCCGTCGAACGGCGACGGCGTGGCGGGGATCAGGATCAGGTCGGCCGCGAGCAGCGCCGAGCGCGCCACCCCGGTCGTGCGCGGCGCGCCGTCGACGATGACGTGGTCGGCATCGGCCGCGATGGCCGGCAGCTCGCGGTGCAGCGTCTCGCGGGCGAGGCCCAGGACGCCGAAGATCCGCGGCAGCTGCTCGCGGGCGCGCTGCTCGGACCAGTCGAGTGCCGAACCTTGCGGGTCGGCGTCGACCACGAGCACGCGCTTCCCCTGACCGGCCCAGCGTCCGGCCAGGTGCAGGGCGAGTGTCGTCTTGCCGACGCCGCCTTTCTGATTGAGGAGCGCGACGATCATCGTCCGCTCCTCTTTCCGGTCATTGCCCGCCCGGTGTGGTTGTCCCCAACCGAGCCCGCCCCAGCAACAAGGTTAGATTCTATGTTAGAGTCTAAGTTAGGGAGCCGAATTGCTGTTGACTGGCCGGCAGTTAGGGCCGGTTCGGGTTCCCGATAGCACGAGCCTCGGGTTCCCGATGGCACGAATGCCCCGGTTCCCGATAGCACGAGCCTTTCCACAGCTTGTCCACAGGGCGACGCCGGCTCGAAGGTGAGCAGCGCACGCCCGCGGGCTTCGACCTCGATGGCGAGCACGTAACCCGGCAAGGGCTGGCGGCGCACGATGTCGCGCAGCTCGAAGGCGAAGCGCTTGAACGGGGCGAGCGAGCCGGATTTCAGGTGCAGGTGACGGAGGTCGAAACGCCAGCCGGTCCGCTGCCGCCCGCCATGCTTGCGCACCAGGCGATAGAGCCAACGCTCCAGACCGCCGGTCAGGTCGAAATAGGCCCGGTCCATGGTGAGGACGAGCGCATCGTCCAGCACCGCGGCGTAGAACCAGTCGGGCAGGATCAGCTCGACCCCGAGTGGCCGGCCGTGGACGTCCGACCGCTCGGCCCATTCGTTGACCCAGGAGAAGCGGTGCATGCGCCGCGCCGAGGGTTGGCGAATGCTGGTCGAGATTGTGGTCGATTGCAGCCGGTCGAGTGCAGCCTTCAGCCGCCCGTACTCACGGGCGCTGGTGCCGCGACCCGTGAAGGTGAGGATCTCGTGAGGTGTAGCGGCCATCAGCCGCGATGTGCGCAGGCCCTTGTCGCGCGCCTCGACGATCTGGCTGGCCGCCCAGATCAGCACGTCGGCGTCCCAGATGGTCGCCATGCCGTGCTCCGGCACGGCCTCGACCCGGATCGCAACGGACCCTGAACGGAAGTCGATCGGCGCGGTGCGATGCGACTTGGCGAGACTGAAGAAGGGATAGGCCATGAGGTCCTGCGCGTCGCGAGGGGCGAAGTCGCCGGGGCGGGCACGGAACAGCTCCAGCTGCTCCTGCTCGCTCGCGCGTCGTAAGGGCACGGCGTCGTGTCCGAGCGATCAGCGGCGGGGCTGGCCGGCGTAGCGCGCGAGCTCGGTCGCGTGCCGCTTGGCGGGCAGGACGGTACCTGTGCCGGGATCGGAGGTGGAGGCTTTCGCACCCCGGTCGACCCAGGCCTGTAGGTCTTCGACGCGGTAGACGACGCGGCCGCCGAGCTTGGAGTAGCGCGGGCCGGTGCCGTAGGTGCGGTGCTTCTCCAGCGTCCGGCCGGACAGGCCGAGGAAGCGCGCGGCCTCGGGGGTGCGCAGGTAGCGCGGCGGAAAGCCGGCGAGCGGATCGGGCATGGGGCGGCTCCGGATGGCGTGTCGGGCGTCGCCGATCAGGTTCGGCGTCTCGCGAGTACCCTGGCGGAGCGTGATGGGCGGGGTGGATGCCGATGTTACCCGCGCGTCTGCGGCATCCCCGTCGCGTCGAGGATCGACGACAGCCTGGAGATGCGACCCGGTTAGAAGCGTGAGCGCTGGGTACGCCGGTCGGGCCGGAGGAGGTCGAGGTAGCGGCCGCGCATCAGCGCGAGGCCGTCGCGAACGAGGCGAATAGTCCGGCCGCGCGCACTATCGGTCCGCCAGGCAGCTCCTGCCGGGACTCTGCCGGCGAACAAGCCGCGGGCGACGCCACGGTAGTCCTCGCCCGCGAGAAAGCCGTCGAGGGCACGCAGCATGAGCTTGAGATGACGGCGGCGATGGGCCGTAAAGCCAAGGGGTTTCGGTTTTGTGCTGCTGACCAGCAGCTGCAGAAGCCGACGGCCTGCCTCGAGCCGGTCCTCGAAGAGGCCGTCGAGCGGCAGCACGAGCGCGAGGGGCCTGTCGCTTCCGAGTCCAGGCAGAAGGAGCGTCTGGCGCGCTGGGGCGAGGGCGAGAAGATCGAGGTACTCGCCCTCCGGAGCGTCAACGATCCGGGCAGGATCCGCAGCTGGCAGCGCGGGACCGTCCACCAGCAAGGCGGACAGCGTCGTCAGCAGGAGCAGACGCGGGTTGTGGCGAGGCAGCCAGAGAATCGGAGTCTGGTCGGCCCGGAGCGTCGGATCGACCGCGAAATCGCAACCCCCATTGCGCCGCCAATGCAGCGCGTTTGTCCTCGGTCGCGGGTGCGTCGGCGGCGGCCTTGTAGGCCGCGACATAGTCCTCGTTCCGGCGCAAGAACTCGTAGGCCGTCTGCTCGGGCGTCAGTTCGTCGAAGTAGTCGTATTCGGCGACGGTCTTCCAGTCGCCGCCGGTCGTGGACATGCGACACACTCCTCTTCGGATCTCGACGCCACGCGGCACCGATCTCGCCGGAGCGGAAGGTTATGCGCGCCAGCGTCGGTCGGGGTAGTCACCCTTTCCGCAAGGGGCGTTGCGCGGCCGGCAACACGTCAGTGGGGGTGCAAGCCGCCGAGCAGGTCGCGGTAACCTGTTGTCGTCATCCAACGGGCCCGGGCGAGATGGGCGTCGTGAATACGACGAGCGCGCTCCGGGTCTCCGTCGGGATCGAGGCCGAAGACAAGCACGGCCACCTCGCGCCAGTCTGCACGCTCGGCGGCTGCGTCGAGGAGGCGGGCGTAAAGCTTGAGGTGATGCCGGTCGTAGTCGGTGAGGTGGTCGGACGCGGGCGGGTTCTCCTCGATCGCGTTCGCTGCGGGGTTCATGCGGGCCCTCCAACTGGCGCCTTCGGCGGCTGAGGTGAGGCTTAAGCGGAACGACACCCGCTCGCGACGGCGCCTGCCGAATTCTACATACCTGCGCCAATCCTACGCCATCGCAGTATCACATACTATAGTGTGTAACGTGATCGTGTGTAGGGCGGCATCCATTGGCGCATGGATATGCGCAGGCTGGTGGGCCGTAACTTCGCCCGTATCCGGCGCGCCCAGGGTCTGACTCAGGAGCAGATCGAAGAGCGCTCCGGTCACAATCAACAGTACCTTTCTAGCCTGGAACGCGGTCGGCGCAACCCGACCGTGGTGACCCTGTTCGAGCTGGCGCAAGCGCTCGGCGTGAGCCACGTCGAACTGGTGCAGCCCGACGGCGAGGAAGTAGCTCCTGCCTCGCAGAGCTCTCTGAGATCCGTTGAGCCGCGTAAACGGAATGCCGGTTCTCCGTAATGCCGTTCCGCCGAAGCATGTTGCTGCACCAGCGCGAGGGCGCCCCGCGCCGGGCGGTCCGGCCCGGTGCGCAGAACCGGAAACGTATAACGACGCCGATCCGGATTTGCGGATCGGCGCCTCTCCTGGTTTCGGTCAGTTTCAAGCGGGCAAAAGCCCCGCGCCGGGTGGCGCGGGGCAGAGGCGGTGGACCTAATCGCCGTTGCGGCGGGACCAGATCAGGCTGAAGCTGCCGGCCTCCTCGCTCTCGACCAGGGTGGCGTAGATGGGGGCCGGGAAGCTCGGGTCGTCCAGCTTGACCGAGAGGTAGTCGCGGCCCTCGCCCGAGGTCTTCTTCCAGGCCGCACCGAACTCGACCGAGCCGGAAAAGACGCGGTAATCGGGGGCCTTGCCGCTCCCTTTGTCGGCCGTCTTGATGCTGGTCTTGGCGTTGATGTTGAGGGTCTTGACCGAGCCCGTGAAGGTGTCGCCCGACTTGGTGAAGGTGCCGATGGTCGCCATGGGGAAGTCTCCTGTCTGTCCTTCGGGACCGCGCCCATCGCGGCCTCGATGGCGATCTGCAGGCCGGAGGCGATCGACGACGCAGCGTTCACGCCCGCAGCACAGCGGAGGACGGCAGGCCGGCGGCTTTCTTGCCTCGCGAGGAATGGCGGCGCTGCCGCCAGGGGAAGAAAGTTGCTGGACGCCGTTGCGGCTCAGGCGATCGAGGCGCAGCCGTCCTTCGGCCAGATCAAGCCATGAGAGGTCGTTTGGGTCGCACGCCCGGACAGGCCTGGGGACAGCCTGGCGACTCGAAGCTGTATCCCCTAGGGCCACCCGATTTGGTCGCACAAAGACCCTCGGCGGCGCACGATTCGCGGCCGACTGGAAAAGGGTGCGCCAAGCCCAATTACGGCCTCTTCCATTCGGTTCAGGTGGTCGCGGCCCGAAGACACGGGCAAGTGCAGCGCCTCGGGTAGCGGCAACCCGCTTTGAGCTCACGGAACGCCTCTGCTGGCCAGGATCTCAGGCCGGCTTCAACCTGCTCCCCCTGCCGCGCCCGCGTCTGACCACGCTCGTGCCCCGCGCGACCCGGAGCGGGGCGTCGTCGCGCCATTCCGCGTCAGATGGGGTGATCGGCCTCTGCCTCTCCCCGGACGAGACTGCGGGCTGCAGCGGCGGTATACCGCCGTTGTCGGGCCGGGGCAGCACGAAGGAGAGAGAAATGCAGTACTTCGCAGGTCTGGACGTTTCAGTGAAGGAGACGGCCATCTGTATCGTCGACGAGACGGGAAAGGTGGTGCGGGAACGGAAGGTGGCGACCGAACCGGCAGCGTTGCTGGCGGCGTTCGCCGAGTCGGCCGTCCACTGCACCCGGATAGGACTTGAAGCGGGTCCGCTTTCGCAGTGGCTGTACAGCGCGCTGGCTGAAGCGGAGTTGCCTGCTGTATGCGTTGAAACGCGTTACATGAAGGCGGTGCTAAAAGCACATTCACAGATCAATAAGACGGACCGCAACGACGCGCGCGGCATCGCACAGATGATGCGCGCCGGACTGTTCCGACCTGTTCACGTGAAGACGCTTCGAGGCCAGCGACTAAGGATGCTGCTTACTCATCGGAAGCTGCTTCAAGCTAAAGCCATCGATATCGAAAACGACCTCCGGGGAACGCTGCGGAACTTCGGGCTGAAAGTCGGCCCGGTGAGTACGCCCAAGTTCGAAGCTCGCATCCGCGAGCTGGTCGAGGGCATGTCCGACATCGCCGGGTTCGTGGAACCCATGTTGATCGCGCGCAGGGTTCTCCGCGAGCAGTTTGCGGCGCTGGACCGTCAGGTCATGGCGATCGCTCGCGAGAACGTCGTGTGCCGCCGTCTCATGACGGTCCCCGGCGTTGGGCCCGTGGTGGCCATGAGCTACGTGGCGACCATCGACGTACCGGCCCGGTTCGGGAAATCGCGCAGCGTGGGCGCGGTCCTCGGCTTGACGCCGGTCCAGAACCAATCCGGGGAGACAAACAGGATTGGCCGGATTTCCTTGTGCGGGGACGCGATGATGCGAACATTGCTGTTTGAAGCGGCGATGTCTCTCCTCACACGGGTCAAGAAGTGGTCATGGCTGAAAGCCTGGGCGATGAACATCGCCAAGCGCCGCGGGGTCAACAAGGCAGCGGTTGCACTCGCGCGGCGACTGGCCGTCGTGCTGCATCGCATGTGGTCGGACGGCACCGAGTTCTGCTGGACCCGGGAAGAGCTGCAAAAGGCGGCGGCGTAATCCTGGGTCTGGGCGACCAGTCTGTAGAGTTCCGCGCTCGGCGCGGAGAGATGTCCCTCGCGGGACGACGGGTGAAGCGAGAACGATCGATCCCTTGATCCGCCCACCTTGGTGGGCAGGACGCGCGTCAGATGGTCCGCTTCATTCGCCTGATCCCATAGTGAGGCGGC
>JAABUT010001381.1_pt1 | contig 28013 bp, 28 predicted proteins | sample 5559281 | NCBI WGS metagenome assembly JAABUT01 (sample SAMN10711880, study PRJNA513359) | rock metagenome | isolation source: Antarctica rocks | place: Antarctica: Victoria Land, Ricker Hills nord | collected 2016-01-04
GACGGATGGACGTCGAGCCGCCACCGGTTCCTGGTGCAGCGTGCGCCTAGGAGACGCCTGCGGTCTTGCAGGCCGCAGCGTACGCAGTGGTGCACACCTCGGTGGCCTTCTGGAAGCCGTCCGCGATGACGTCCTTGACGGTGGACTTGAAGATCGCGACCGGCGTCTCGAGCGCCGAGGGGACCGGCTTTTTCAGCACCGTGTCCATCACCGAGCCGGAGGCGATCGAGCTGGCGTCCTTGCCCTGGATCAGGGCGATGGCCAGCTGCGACGCAGCGTCGGCCTCCTTCTTGATGGCCTTGTAGACCGTCATGCACTGGTCACCCTTGAGGATGGCCTGCAGGCCAGCGACGCTGGCGTCCTGGCCGGTGACCGGGATCTGCAGCTTGTTGGCCTTCAGGCGGGCGATGATGCCGCCGGCCATCGTGTCGTTGGCCGACAGGACGCCGTCGATCTTGCCGTTGTTCTGCGTGTACAGCTGCTCGAAGGCGGTGCCGGCCTTGGTCGCGTCCCACTTGCCGGTCTGGTCGCCGACGATATTGATGCCGGAGTTGCTCTGCAGGGACGTCTTGTAGCCCTCCTTGAACAGCGCGGCGTTGTTGTCGGTCGGGTCCCCGTCAATGAGCACGACGTTGGCCGTCTTCTTGCCCTTGTCGCTCAGGCACTTCTGCAGGCCCTCACCCATGAGCTTGCCCACGGCCACGTTGTCGAAGGAGACGTAGTACGACGCTCCGCCGCCCAGGGTAAGTCGGTCGTAGTCGATCGTCTTGATGCCGGCCGCCTGAGCCTTTTTCAGGCAGGCCGAGCCGGAGTCGCTGTCGAGGTTGACAATCAGCAGGACGTTGACCCCCGCGTTGATCATGGCGTCGCAGATGGCGCCGAACTTGGACTTGTCACCACCCGCGTTCTGGATGTCCGCGCCGATCCCGGCTGTCTTGAACGCGGCACTCAGCAGCGGCCGGTCGTTGGACTCCCAGCGCGGCGACGTGCTGGCATCGGGCAGGATCACGCCGACCTTGCCAGCGGCCGCGGCCGCGCTCGATGGGGCCGCAGAGCCACCTGCGGCGGGGGTGACCGTCTTCTTGGCGCTGCTGCCGCACCCGGCCAGTGACAGCGCGGTGGCCGCGGTGATCGCGACCATCGCCAGGGTCTGCTTGCGCATGTGGTTCCTCTCGGAGCTCTCCGGATCGGGCAGGGCAGCCCCCGCCCGAGCGCGACCGGCCCACCAGCTGCACGAGTCGCTATTTGTTGTGAGCGGCAACATATGCAGTGGTGACGCCCACCACAAGGGTTTCCGGAAAATGACCGGCAGGTGTCGGACACGATCTGGTCACGGTCACCGCCGGGCCGTTGCCTGCCGTGGCTGCGAGCGGTCGGCGCTGGCCGTACGGTCACCACGTCGACACACCTGTCAGGAGCTTTCGTGACCCTCACCCCCCGTCCCGCAGACCGTTTCTCGTTCGGGCTCTGGACCGTCGGCTGGCAGGCACGGGACCCCTTCGGTGATGCCACCCGCGCCCCGATAGACCCGGTCGAGACGGTGCACCGGTTGGCCGAGCTCGGCGCCTGGGGGGTCACCTTCCACGACGACGACCTGATCCCGGCTGGCAGCGACGAGAGCGCGCGGGACGCCCAGATCAAGCGGTTCCGGGAGGCGCTCGACGACACCGGGCTGGTGGTGCCGATGGTCACCACCAACCTGTTCACGCACCCGGTCTTCAAGGACGGCGGCCTGACCAGCAACGACCGCAGCGTCCGGCGCTACGCGCTGCGCAAGGTCATGCGCAACATGGACCTCGCCGCCGAGCTGGGTGCGCAGACCTACGTCCTCTGGGGTGGTCGGGAGGGCTCCGAGACCGATGCCGGCAAGGACGTACGCGCCGCGCTCGACCGCTACCGCGAGGGCCTGGACCTGCTGGCGCAGTACTCGGTGGATCGCGGCCACGGCCTGCGCTTCGCTATCGAGCCCAAGCCGAACGAGCCGCGGGGCGACATCCTGCTGCCCACCATCGGGCATGCGCTGGCCTTCATCTCCACCCTCGAGCACGCTGATCTGGTCGGGGTCAACCCGGAGGTCGGCCACGAGCAGATGTCCAACCTGAACTTCGTGCACGGCATCAGCCAGGCGCTGTGGCAGGGCAAGCTGTTCCACATCGACCTCAACGGCCAGCACGGCCCGAAGTTCGACCAGGACCTGACCTTCGGCCACGGTGACCTGCTCAGCGCCTTCTTCCTGGTCGACCTGCTGGAGAACGGCGGCCCGCAGGGCGTCTCTTCGTACGACGGTCCCCGGCACTTCGACTACAAGCCCCTGCGCACCGAGGACCTCACCGGCGTATGGGCCTCCGCCGGACACAACATGGCGACCTACCTGCTGCTCCGGGAGCGGGCCCGGGCCTTCCGGGCCGACCCGGAGGTGCAGGCCGCGCTCGTGGCCAGCAAGGTCCCTGAGCTCGCGGTGCCGACCCTGTCGGACGGCGAGTCCTACGCCGAGCTGCTCGCGGACCGCACCGCCTTCGAGGACTTCGACGCTGATGCCGTGGGCGTTCGCGGGTACGGCTTCGGGCACCTCGACCAGCTCGCACTGGAGCACGTCCTCGGCGCCCGCTGACGGTCTTTGGCACCATAAGCAGGTGATCCGTCGGCCGCACTGGGTGGGTGAGCTGCTGGTCGTCGGCTGCCTGCTGTTCGTCTACGACCTGGTCGCCGCCCAGGCGAGGGTGCGGGCCGGCTCGGCGGACGCCCATGGCCGGTGGTTGCTCCAGGCGGAGCACCTCGGCCTGGAGAAGGCGGCGGACCTGTGGCTGGCCGGGATCGGCTGGCTGCAGGCACCGGCGTCCTACTACTACGACCTGGCCCACATCTGGGTGACGATGGCCGTGCTGTTGGCGGCCTGGGTGCTGCGACCGGCGGTCTACCGGCCGGCCCGGCGGGCCCTAGTGGGCATCAACCTCGTCGGGCTCGCGGTCTTCTTCGCCTACCCGGTCACCCCGCCGCGCCTGCTACCCGGCGCGGGCTTCGTCGACATCGTGGCCGGCTCGCACACCTGGGGCGCCTGGGAGTCGGGCGGGACGGTCGCCGAACGCGCCAACGAGCTCGCCTCGATGCCCAGCCTGCACGTCGCCTGGGCGGTCTGGGTAGCCCTCACGCTCGGCGCCATGACCACCAGTCGCTGGTGCACTCTCGGCTGGCTGCACGTCGGGCTGACGTCCGTCATCGTGGTCATCACCGGCAACCACTACCTGCTCGACGTGGTCGCCGGGGCGGCACTGCCGGCGCTCTGCTGGAGAGCCGCCCGAGGCGTCGTACGGCCGGAGGTGGTCCCGGAACCGGCTGTTCCCGAGCCTGCGTTCGTCGACTGAGGCGCCTCACAGCCACCTCACAGGTGTTGTGCAGGATCCGTGCGTCTGGGCACGGCACAGTGGGCCGGTGCCAGAAGCCCGCCTGCTCGTGGTCGACGACGAGCCGAACATCGTCGAGCTGCTGTCCGCGTCGCTGCGCTTCGCCGGCTTCGAGGTCGAGACGGCGGCCGGGGGGCTCGAGGCGGTCGAGGTGGCCCGCACGTTCCGTCCGGACCTGCTGGTGCTCGACGTGATGATGCCGGGGCTGGACGGGTTCGGCGTCGTACGGCGGCTGCGACAGGAGGGTGTCCGGACTCCGGTCCTGTTCCTCACGGCCAAGGACTCCACCGAGGACAAGGTGCAGGGGCTGACTCTGGGTGGCGATGACTACGTCACCAAGCCGTTCAGCCTGGAGGAGGTCGTGGCCCGCATCAGGGCGGTGCTGCGGCGTTCGTCCACCGGTCCGCACGCCGCCAGCCACCTGTCCTTCGCCGACATCGAGCTCGACGAGGACACCCATGAGGTCTGGAAGGCCGGCGGGCTGGTGCCGCTGTCACCGACCGAGTTCAAGCTGCTGCGGTACTTCATGCAGAACCCAGGGCGGGTGCTGTCCAAGTCCCAGATCCTCGACCACGTCTGGAACTACGACTTCGGCGGCGAGGCCAACGTCGTCGAGTCCTACGTCTCCTACCTGCGGCGCAAGGTGGACACCACCGAGCCGCGGCTGCTGCACACCCTGCGCGCGGTTGGCTACGTGCTGCGGATACCGCGCACGTGACCCATCCCGTCCGCGACCTGTCGGCCCGCACCCCGCTGCGCGTCAAGCTGGTCGCGACGGTGGTCGCGCTGGCCGCGCTGGCCCTGACGTTGGCGGCGGTCTCCGCGTCGGCAGCGCTGCACGGCTACCTGCAGCAGCGAGTCGACCAGCAGCTGACCGACTCGCTCAGTGACCAGGGCGCGCTGCAGCGGGCGTGCTCCAGCGATCGCCCGCAGGGGGCGTTCGGGCGCCCACAGTCGTTCGGGGCCGTCTACGTGCAGCTGGGTGACCAGTCGTGCCCGCTGTCGCCCGGCATCGCACCGCCGCGCATCCCGGCGAGGGTCACGGCCAGTGGGCGGCCCTTCACAGTCGGGTCGAGCAGCGGTCACGACTCCTGGCGGGCCGTGGCGGTTGCCGCCGACCGGGCCGGCACGGTGCTCGTCGTCGCGGTCCCGCTGCGCGATGTCGAGTCGACCGTCCACCGGCTGGAGCTGATCGAGCTGATCGTCGGGCTGGCCGTGCTCATCCTGCTGGCCGGTGCGGGCTTCCTGCTGGTACGTCGGTCGCTGCGCCCGCTGGTCGCTGTGGAGACGACCGCCGAGCAGATCGCCGCTGGGAACCTGTCCCTCCGGGTGCCCCAGAGTGACCCGCGTACCGAGGTCGGGCGGCTGTCCGGCGCGTTCAACGCGATGCTGGGCCAGATCGAGCAGGCTTTCCGTGAGCGCGAGGCCTCGGAGGATGAGGCCAGGCAGTCGGAAGGGCGGATGCGCCAGTTCGTCGCCGACGCCAGCCATGAGCTGCGGACCCCGCTGACCTCGATCCGGGGCTTCGCCGAGCTGTACCGCCAAGGCGCCCTGACCGGACGGCCCGACGTCGACCGGGCCATGAGCCGGGTCGAGTCCGAGGCGGCCCGGATGGGGCTGCTGGTCGAGGACCTGCTCCTCCTGGCCCGCCTGGACCAGCAGCGGCCCCTCGAGCAGCGGCCGGTCGACCTGCTCGAGCTGGCCGGTGACGCCGTCGCCGACGCCCGCGCCACCGACCCGGGCCGTTCGGTGGAGCTGGTCGCGGACTCGCTGCTGCGCGAGCCGGTGGTGCAGGGCGACGCCGGCCGGCTGCGTCAGGTGTTCGGCAACCTGCTGACCAACGCGCTCGTACACACCCCGGCCAGAGCGCCGGTCGTCGTGCGGGTACGGACGACGCCGTTCGATGCGTTCCTGGAGGTCACCGACTCCGGACCGGGCATCCCCGCCGGTGACCGGCTGCGGGTGTTCGAGCGGTTCTTCCGGGCGGACGCCTCCCGGACCCGGGCTGCCGGCGGGAGCGGGCTCGGGTTGTCGATCGTGGCTGCCCTGGTCAGCGCCCACGGCGGGTCGGTCGAGGTCGTCGAGACCCCGGGCGGGGGCGCGACGTTCCGGGTCCGGCTGCCGCTGCCGAGAGACGCCTGAGGGTGGTGATAGCCGGCCGCTGGTTGAGGGTCGGGACAGCACCCGGCCGGACGGGCGCACCGGGTCGCAACCCGACCCGTGGCGGTCAGCCCTGGTGCGGGGGGCCCCCGCTGCCTGCGGCCAGGTCGAGCAGTGCGGCCTGTTGCCACCCGTGCTCCTTGTCGGCTCGACGGCGATGCCGACCTCGAGGCCGTCCGGCGTCGGGTACCGGTAGCCGAGGTGTCAGGTCAGCGAAGCTCCACCGTGCTGCCGCTCTGGCCCTTCACGACGTGGATCTGGGCGGGGATGCGCTGCCGAAGGTCGGCCACGTGACTGACGACGCCGACCAGCCGGCCGCCGGAGCGCAGTTCGTCCAGGACATCCATCACCTGGTCGAGGCTGCCGGCGTCCAGGGTGCCGAACCCCTCGTCGACGAACAGCGCGTCGATGCTGCGGCCGCCGGACTCGGCCGTCACCACGTCGGCCAGCCCGAGGGCCAGCGACAGGGCGGTCATGAAGGTCTCCCCACCGGACAGCGTGGCGGTGTCACGGCTACGCCCGGTCCAGCCGTCGTCGACCTGCAGGCCGAGGCCCGCCCGGCTGCGGCGGTCACGCCCCACGTCGGTGTGCGACAAGGTGTAGCGGCCGCCGCTCATCCGGGACAGCCGCCGACCTGCCGCCTCGGCGACCTCCTCCAGCCGGGCGGCCAGCACGTAGGTCGACAGCGGCATGGACAGCCGGTTGCTGCCGCGACCGGCCGTGACATCCGCGAGGCCCTTGAGCTCGGTTGCCTGCGCGCGCAGCGGCCCGAGGGCGGCGACGGTGGTGGCGTAGACAGGTACGAGGGCGAGAAGGGCGGTAGCGCGCTCGGACAGGATGCGCTCGCCGGCCAGGGCGTCCTCGTGTGCGGCGGCGACCCCGCGCGCCACCGCAGTCCGCTCGGCCACGGGCGCTGGTGGGTTCAGGGGTACGTCGAGCTCGACCAGCCGGGCCCGGACGCCGGCCAGCTGCTCGCGGTGCGCGTCGAGTTGCGCCGCGGCGGCCGTGGACCAGCCCGGCGGACGCGCTGCCGCGCGGGCAGCAGCCGCCTCGGCGAAGCCGGCGGCGTCGAGCAGCGCCGCGGCCGTCGTGGTGGCGGCTGCGGCCGCCCGGCGGGTTGTCGACAGCTCCGTCAGCTCGTCGGCGGTGGCAGCAGCAGCCCGTGCCGCGGTGGCCACCTTGGCTTGCCGCTCGGCCAGGTCAACGCCCTGGCCCAGCTCGGTCACCAGCCGGTCGTGCAGCTCGACTGCCTGGGCACCCGCCTCGGCGGAGCGCTTGCGGGCCTCCGCGGCCAGCGTCTCGAGCCGAGCCAGCTCGCCGGTCCAGCGCTCGACGTCAGCCTGCAGCTCGGTCAGGACGGCGGACGCCGGGATGGCGGCTGCCAGCGCCTCCAGCCGGCAGAGCTCGACCGCCATGGCGGACAGGGCGGTTGGGTCGGGCGGGTCCGCCACCAGGCGGCCGCGGAGACCGTCGAGCCGCTCCTCGCGCCGAGCCAGCTCACCTGCGGCAGCGGCAGCGGCGGCAGCGGCGTGCTCGGCAGCCGCCTCGGCTTGTTGCTCGGCCACCTCACCGACATCGTCATCGGTCAGCTCGGAGACGTCCGGATGGGACAGCGACCCGCAGACGGGGCAGGGTGTGTCGTCGACCAGGGCACCGGCCAGCCGGCCGATGAGGGCATCGACGCGGTCGTTGCGCACCTGGCGGGCCACATCACGGAGCCGGTCGGACTCGGCCTCGGTCCGGGCGGCGGCCATGGCGGCCTGCTCGACGTCAGCCCCAGCCGCCTCACAAGCCGTCCGAAGTGCCGCCTGGGCGACCGCCGCCTCGTGGATCACGCGCGCAGCCGGGAGGGTCTGCCCCGCCGCGAGCCCGGCGGCCTGTGCGTCGAGAACCCGCTGCCTGCGGGTCGGTACCTGCTCCAGCAGGGTCCGCACGCGGTCGAGCTGGCCTTCGAGCCGCTCTGCGGTCAGGGTCAGGGAAGCAGCGGAGGCCCACTCCTGCTCGACCCGCTCGGCCACCTCAGCCAGCGACGCGAGCCGGCCGCCCTCGGTCAGCAGCAGGTCGGCCAACGCACGCAGCGCCACGTCGTCCCCCTGCGCGGACCAGGACGACAAGGCACCGGCCGGGCAGGCTGTCAGCGAGAGCTGGGCCGCCAGCGCCGCGCGGGCCGCGTGCGCACCGGCGAGCCGGTCGCCGACCGTCGCCAGCGCCAGGGTCTCTGCGTCCAGCGCCACCTGTACGGGCCGGGCGCGCTCGGCGGCGTCCCGCTCGGCCAGCAGGCTGGCCACCTCCCCAGCCTGTTCCTCCAGTGCGGCCAGCTCCTGGTCGGCTGCCCTACGGGCCACCTGGCGAGCAGCGAGCAGCTCGGCCTCGGCCAGTGCGGCCTCGGCGGCGGTGCGCCGGCCCAGCAGCTCCGCGGTCCGGGCTGCTGCGACTGACCGTTGCTGCTCGGCCGCCCCGGCCAGGGCGCCGGCCCAGCCGGGCTCGGCCTCGAGATCGGTGGGCGGCTCGACCCCCGCCTCCTGGCCGAGCCGGGCGCCGAGCCGGTGCAGCTGCTCAGCTGCGCCGGCGACCCGCCCCAGCGCAAGGACCGCCCGGTCGGCGAGCCACTGCTCTGCGCGTTCGAAGCGGTCGACGTGGAACAGCTGCTTGAGCAGCTTCTCGCGGTCCTTGTGGTCGGCCTGCAAGAAGGCGGCGAAGCGACCCTGCGGCAGGACCACCACCTGGAAGAACTGTGACGCGTCCATCCCGAGCAGCAGGCCGATCTCGTGCCCGACGTCGTCCAGCCGCTGCGCAAGCGGCAACCACCGCCCGCCTTCCCAGCTCTCCAGTAGGGCGGTCGGGTTCTCGACCAGCACCCCGGCCCCGCGCTTCTTGGGGCGGGTCTGCGCCGGGGTCCGCGACACCCGCAGCCGCCGGCCGCGGGCGGTGAAGGTCAACCGGACGGAGGCCGTCGCCGTGGCTGGCGCGTGGTGGGAACGCAGGTCGTCCCGCGCCTTTTGCCGCTCGCCGGGCACCACGCCGTACAGGGCGAAGCCGAGGGCGTCCAACAGGGTGGTCTTGCCGCCGCCGGTGTCGCCGCACAGCAACACCAGGCCGGCCTGCCCGATCTCGTCGAGATCCAGCTCGACCCGCCCGGGGAAGGCGCCGAACGCCTCCAGCTCCAGCAGGTGAGGCCTCACGCGTCGACCCGGGCAGCCTCGAGGGCGTCGCGCAGCAGCACTGACTCGTGGGAGGTCGCCGGCCCACGGACGTGCGCCAGGAAGCCGGTCGTGACATCGAGCTCGCTACGCCCGCGGGTGCGGGACGCGTAGGACGCGCCGTCGTCGACCGGTCCCCCGACCGGCTGGTGCTCCAGCACCAGCGCGTAGGGGAAGCGCCGCCGCAGCGCGGCCATCGCGTCGACCGGCCGGACCGGGTCGGTCAGCACGACGGCCACGAAGTCCTGCTCGGCGCCTGCGAACTCGGCGCTGGTGAGCAGCTCGGCCAGCGTCCCGCGGATCGCCGACAGAGCGCGGTGGACCGGCTGCGGCACGGACGTGACCGACGTCAACCCGGTCGGACCCAGCTCGACCAGCCAGGAGCCCTTGGCGTGGCCGGCCTCGGAGAACGAGTAGGGCAGCGGTGAGCCGGAGTAGCGCAATGCCTCGGACAACACCTGCGGCCGGTGCAGGTGCCCCAGCGCCGTGTAGTCGATGCCGTCGAACAACGCGGACGGCACGTTGGCCACCCCTCCGACGGTGATGTCGCGCTCGCTGTCGCTGGCCTGCCCGCCGGTCACCCAGGCGTGCGCCAGGACGACCGAACGCGCCCCCCGGCCGGTCCGGTCGGCGTGCACCGCGGTCATTGCCCTGGTCAGCACCCCGGCGTGCCCGACCAGCGCCCGGTCACCAGGCAGCAAATCCCGCACGGCCGCCGGTTCGAGGTAGGGGACGCCGTAGATCGCGACCGGACCGTGGCGGTCCTGAAGCAGGACCGGGTCGGCGACCGATCGGGGGTCGGTGCGGATCGAGATGCGCGGGTCCAGCAGCCCGCTCTTATCACCCAGCCGGGCCGGAGCGTCGTGGTTGCCGCTGATCACCACGACCGCGGCCCCGGCATCCCGCAACCGGCGCAGCGCCTCGCCAAACAGCTGCATCGCCTCGACCGGCGGCAGGGCGCGGTCGTGCACGTCCCCGGAGAGCACGACGGCATCGACACCCTCGGTGCGGACGACCTCGACCAGGTGGTCGACGAACGCCGCCTGCGCCGCGCCCAGGTCGTGGGCGTGCAGCGACCGACCGAGGTGCCAGTCGGAGGTGTGGAGCAGTCGCATAGGACGACCGTAGGCCGGGGGACCGACAGTCGCGGCGCACCCGCGCCGGCTGTGGAGGAGCGATGCGGAGGATCGGGGATTTGAACCCCGGATGGGCTTGAGACCCAAACCGCATTAGCAGTGCGGCGCCATAGACCGGGCTAGGCGAATCCTCCTGGACGGCCCCGCGGGGCCAGCCGACGGGACAGCATAGTGGCTCAGCGCAGCTCGAGCGTGTGCACCCATTCGAGGCCGTCGACCTCGTCGATCTGCTCGCCGGTGCGCACGAAACCGAGCCTGGTGATGGTCGCCAGTGATGGCACGTTGTCCGGCCGGACACTCGCCAGGCAGCGGGCCGCTCCCCGCTCGCCGGCCCAGCCGAGCAGACCTCGGGCGACCTCGAGTGCATAGCCGCGCCGCCGGTGCTCAACCGCCGTGCTGTACCCGATCTCGACGGTTGCCTCCGCATCGGGCGGGGAGTGGAAGCCGCCCCGGGCGACGACCTGCCGGGTGCCCCTCAGGACGGCGACGCGGTACAGCCAGGGCTGTTCGGACGGGTCGGCGGTCAGCTGCCCGTGCCGCCGGACCAGCACCGACATGGAGTCCCCGAATGTCTGGTCCTCGATGTCGTACGGCGGGTCGAGGGCGCGCGCCCCAGCCAGGTTGCCGGCGACCAGCAGGGCCACCAACTCAGGCGACAGGGAGTGCAGATGCAGGCGGTCGGTCTCGATCATCCGGAGAGCATGCTCGACCGCTGTTCCGGACGTAGCCTGGGTCCATGGCGACGCTGCTGCACGTGCTCGGCTTGCTGGTCCTGCTGGCGGCCCTCGGCACGGCCGCGGTGATCGGCCTCGCCGTCTGGGCGCTTCGACGGCTGCGTCGTACGACGCGCCGGGTGTTCCTGCGGTCGGCACAGGCTCTGCGGTCCGGCAGGTTCCCACCCCGGCCGCACCTGACCGGCCTGCGCTCCGGCCTGCAGCGGGAGGTCGCCGTGACCGTCGCCCTGGTCGCAGCGGCGCAGCGGCAGGGCCGTCCAGTGGGCCAGCTCGCAGCCTTCGCCGCGCGGCTGCAGCAGCACGCGCGTGCGCTCGACGTCGACCTGACCGCGGCATCGGCCGAACCGGATCCTGCGGTCCGTGGCCCGCTCCTGCTCGCCCACGCGGAACGGGTGGTGGAGCTGCGGGCCGGCTGCGCGCAGGTCCGGGAAGGGGTGCGGGCGGCGGGTGCGGCAATGACCATCCCGCTGGGCGGCCTGCTGGCCGAGCTCGGCGACGAGGTGACGGCGCTGCGCCTGCGGGCGAGCGCCTATTCCGAGCTGGCCTGAGCCAGGCCGTCGGGGCTGGCAGACTCGACCGCGGACGGCCGCTCGCGACCGGTCCGGGGAGGGTTCGCATAGTGGTCGAGTGCAGCCGCCTTGAAAGCGGCCAGGCGGTTCATCCCGTCTCGTGGGTTCGAACCCCACACCCTCCGCGTTGTCTGTCAGCCGCCGGCGTCAGCTGAGCTGGGCCGGGGTGTGGCGGAACACCCGAACCGGTTCGCCGCCCGGACCCGGCTCGGTGCCGCCGGCCTCCCGGTAGCAGTGGTCCGTCCGCTCCTCGTCCTGCACGGTGAGCTCCCGGACCCCCCAGGCCACGGACAGGTACGACCCGTCGCTCGGGCCGCCGCTGAGCAGCACTGCCTGGCTCTGCGTGGTCTGCAGGCCGTCATGGGGGAGCTCGTCGGCGGGCAGCGTCGGGGCGACGACCGGCCGGTTGCGGCGGCGCCACCTCGCCGCTGCTGCAGCGACGACCAGGGCAGCGACCAGGGCAGCGACCAGGGCAGCGACCAAGCCGGCGAGCACGGCGCCGGCCGGCAGCACCGGACGCAGAACGGCCGGCCGACCGGCCGCTCGGTCCCGACGAGCCGTCGGCTTCCGGCGGGAAGCCCGTGCTGGGACGGTCACATCGCCTCCTTGCTGCCGGCACGTCCCCACTGCTGGCCCACACAACCGTTGCGGGCGGGCTTCGACTCCGGCGCGGCAGACGCTGGTGATCGACGGGCATCGTGCCAGGATCGAGAGGGTCGCGCGACGACCGTGCGCCTGGACAACCTGGAGTGATGGTGGCGGAGCGGGATGGAGCCGCTACCGCCAACGGGCTGGACGTCGAACGACGCGGGGAGGCCCGGCTGCCGGCGTTCTGCGTGACCCTGGTCGCCGCGGCGCTCTATGCATTCCTGCCGCAGAAGCTGATCCTCGGCCCCAGACTGGTCATCCCCGCCCTGGAGATGGCCCTGCTGGTCACGATCCTGCTGGCCAACCCCTCCCGGACCACGGAGCGCTCCCGCAGGTCCCGGACCCTGTCGCTGGCGCTGATCACGCTCATCGGCTTCGCCAACGCCTTCGCCCTCGTGGTGCTGCTGCACGAGCTGGTGCAGGCCAGCAAGGCCAACGGACTCAGCCTGCTGATCGCGGCAGGGCAGGTGTGGCTCACGAACGTCATCACGTTCGGTCTGGCCTTCTGGGAGCTTGATCGCGGCGGGCCGATCGCCCGGCTGCGGCAGCCACGTGATGAGCTGCCCGCAGCGGAGTTCCGGTTCACGCAGGACGAGGACGAGGACACGGTGACCGAGGTGCAGAAGGGGTCGAGCCCGAGGAGCGGCTGGGTGCCGACGCTGCCCGACTACCTCTACGTGTCGCTCACCAACTCCTCTGCCTTTAGCCCCACCGACACCATGCCGCTGTCGACCAGGGCCAAGCTGCTGATGGGCCTGGAGGCCACCATGGCGCTGGTCACGTCCATCGTGGTCATCGCCAAGGGCGTCGGCGGCCTCGGCGGCTGACCTCGATGACCGGTTGCCGGCCGTCAGCGAGGCGCGACCAGCAGGCTCTGGGCGCCGACGCCGACCGGCCCCTGCTGGTCCGAGAGCACCGAGGTGGCCAGGCCCACGCCACCGTCAGACACCGTGGTCGCCGCGTCCAGGCAGATCCACTCCCCGACCGCCTCCCGGTGCAGGTGCACGGTCAGCTCGGGGTTGATGAACAGCCAGCGGGCCAGGTCCAGCTCGCTGGACGCGCCGTTCCCGCTGTCGGCGACCATCAGTACCCGCTGCAGCGGCGACGGCTCCTCGTCCGGTACCAGCGGGTGCAGCATCCGGGTCCACGCAGCGGCCGGTCCAGGCTCCCCGAAGTGGCCACGGCCGAAGCGCCACTCGATCGCCTGCAGGTAGCCGTCGACCCATCCGGTGGCCGCGGCCGCGCTGGCGGTGTCCGGCAGTGGTGGGGCGCAGGCTTGCCGCGGTACGACGGCGACACCGTCGGTGCGCCGGATGCGCCAGGCCGACGCGCGGGCGACGTCGCGTCCCCCGGCGGACAGCGCGGCCTCAGCCAGCTCGACGCTGCGGCCCGGCCGGACCATCCGTGAGCGCAGCTCCAGGTCTCCGACCGGCACCGCGCCCAGCAGCTCAATTGTCACCCGGGCCACGACCACGTCGTCGCGCGGCTCGACCCGCTCGAGGGCACGGCCGAGAAGCGCGCTCGGCGGCCCGCCGTGCTGCGAGCGGGCGTCCCACGGACCCGTCGTACGCGCGGTGGCTCGCCAGCGCCCGTCAGGCAGGGGTTCGAAGAAGCTGTCGGTCACCGGCCGGACGCTACGCGGGCCGTCCACGTCCTAGGGTCGGCCGCATGCGCGCCATCACGATCCCGACTCCCGGCGGCCCGGACGCGCTCGTCCTGGCCGACGTGCCTGACGCCACCGCCGGCCCCGGCGAGGTCCTGGTCGCTGTCACCGCGACGGCGGTGAACCGCGCGGATCTCCTGCAGCGGCAGGGGTTCTACGAGCCGCCGGCTGGTGCGTCGCCGTACCCCGGGCTGGAGTGCAGTGGCACCATCGCATCGCTCGGCGAGGGCGTGAGCGGGTGGCAGGTCGGGGACGAGGTGTGCGCCCTGCTGTCGGGCGGCGGCTACGCCGAGCTGGTCGCCGTGCCGGTCGGGCAGCTGCTCCCGCGGCCTGCGGGTGTCGACCTCCTGGAGTCGGCCGGGTTGCCCGAGGTGGCCTGCACGGTCTGGTCCAACGTGTTCCAGCTGGCGGCCCTGCAGCCCGGCGAGCTGCTGCTCGTCCACGGCGGTACCAGCGGGATCGGCACGATGGCGATCCAGCTCGCCGCTCGCCATGGCGCCCGGGTCCTCGTCACCGTCGGCTCGGCCGAGAAGGCAGCCCGGGCAGTCGATCTCGGTGCCGAGCACGCCGTGCTCTACAAGGACGAGGACTTCGTCGAGGTGGCCCGCGAGCTCGGTGGTGCGGACGTGGTGCTGGACAACATGGGGGCGGCCTACCTCGCTCGCAACGTGCGGGCCTTGGCCACCGGCGGCCGGCTCGTCGTGATCGGCCTGCAGGGCGGGAGCCGCGGTGAGCTCGACCTGGCGGCCCTGCTCGGCAAGCGGGCGACCGTGCACGCGACCTCGCTGCGGGCCCGGCCGGCCGCGCAGAAGGCCGCGATCGTGCAGGCGGTACTGGCCGGCGTCTGGCCGGCCGTCGAGGCCGGCGAGGTGCGACCGGTCATCGACCAGGTGTTGCCCCTGTCCCGGGCCGGTGACGCGCACCGGGTGCTGGAGGCCAGCGGTCACATCGGCAAGGTGCTGCTGCAGGTCCGCTAGCGGGAAAGCGGGAAACCGCCGCCGTCGACGACCGCCTTCGACAGCGGGGACACCAGCTCGCGAAGGCGTCCGCAGCCCTCCTCGCCGAGGTGCTCCCACGGGGGCAGGGCCAGCTCATCGGTGAGGCCCTCGACCCGCTGCCGGTTCACCTTCCCCTCGTCGGTGAACGTCCCGTCCGGCTCCAGCCAGCCGCGTTCGGCCAGCCGCGCGACCGCGCCATCCCACTCCTCGTCGCTGTAGGCGCGCGTCGTCTGCAGCGGCTTGCGGGACCAGGTGTCGCCCTGCGCCACGTGCAGGACGGCTGACTCCAGCCCGCTGATTCCCTCGGTCACCAGGGCGGCGATGTGGCCGTCCCCGCGGAACTCCCGCAACAGCGTGATGGCGTGCCACAGCTGCAGGTGCGGCTGCTCCGGCCACGGCAGTCCGGCGTGCGCGGCGTAGAGCGGCCGGCCGGACGGCGTGCAGCCCTCCGTCGCGGTGCGCGCCAGGCCCACCGCCTCGTCGACGCCTTGCAGCAGGTCACCGCACAACCGGGTGAGGGCCCTGTCGACGCTGCGGTAACGGGCGTCGATCAGCTGCTGCGGGCTGACGACGTCCCACACGCCCGCCATGCCGAACTGCACCGCCAGCGGGGAGAAGTTGAAGAAGGTGGCCTGCACGACCGGCCATCTGACAGCACCCATCGCCGCCGCCCGCGCCGGGAAGTAACCGACCGCCCGGTTGCCCTTGACGTCCAGGCCGAGGGCGGCGTACTCCTCCTGCGCCTCGGGGACGAAGTAGATCATCGAGTGGACCGGCTCGAGGGCCTGCCACGTGCTGCGGCTGACGCCGCGGTCCATCGGGCTGGTATTCACAGAGCCTCAAGCAGCCGATCGACATCGTCATCGCAGGTGTAGCCCACCACACCGGCGCGCACGGTCCCGCCGGAGTCCGCGAGGCCGACGGCCCTCATCAGCTCGATGGCGTAGTAGTCACCGGCCCACACCGCGACCCCCACGGCACCCAGCCGGGCAGCGGTCTGCTGCGGCGACTCCCCGCGGACCGTGAAGGCCACGGTCGGCGTACGACGAGCCGGGGACCCCAGCAGGGTCACGTCGTCGCGCTGCTGCAGTCCGGCCAGGAGCCGGGCGAAGACCGCTTCCTCCTGCTGGGCAAGAACTCCCATGGTGTCGAGCAGCTGCTCGCGCCGGCTTGCCCCGCTGCCGAACGAGGCCAGCCAGTCGACGGCCGCAGTCACGGCGGCGAACTGCGCGAAAGCCGGCGTGCCGAGCTCGAAGCGGTCAGGGACCTCCTCGGTGCTGGGCAGCAGCTTGTCGGGGTGCAGCTGCTCGAGCAGCTCGGGCGCGGCTACCGTGGCACCGAGGTGCGGGCCGTACCACTTGTAGGCCGAGCAGGCGTACAGGTCGGCGCCCAGGGCCTGGTAGTCGACAGGTCCGTGCGGGGTGGCGTGCACGCCGTCCACGTGGACCAGAGCGCCTGCGCCGTGGGCGATCTCAGCGATCCGAGCGACGTCCGGCCGGGTCCCGGTCGCATTGCTCGCGGCGGTGACGGCGACCAGTCGGGTCCGCCCGCCAATGAGTGCGTCGTACTGCTCCGCGGGGAGCTCGCAGGTCTTGGGGTCGATATCGGCCCACCGAAGGGTGGCGCCGGAGCGGGCGGCGGCCTGCACCCACGGTCGGACGTTGGCGTCGTGGTCGAGCCGGCTGACGACCACCTCGTCACCAGGTCCCCACGTCTTGGCCAGCGCGCCAGCCAGCACATAGGTGTTGGCCGTTGTGGACTGCCCGAAGACGACACCGCGCGGGTCGGCGCCCACGAGGTCCGCGACCGCCTGCCGGGCCGCGTCCACGATCGCGTCGGAGCGGGCGCTGCTGGCGAAGCTGCCGTGCCGGTTGCCGATCGCGCTGCGGTAGGTCGCCGCCACGGCCTCGGCCACGACGTTGGGCACCTGCGTGCCCCCGGGTCCGTCGAAGTGGGCAAGCCCCTCGGCGAGGGCGGGGACGTGCGGGCGGAGGTCGATCGGCATGTCCCGGAACCTACGGGACAGAATGCAGGCATGAGCACCCCCGAGCAGCAGCAGGTCGTCCTCGTCGGCGAGGACGGATCACAGGTCGTCCTGCCCAAGGCCGCGCCCGGTGACGAACGAAGTCCAGCCGAGCTGGTCGAGCAGCCGGCCAAGGTGATGCGGATCGGCTCGATGGTCAAGCAGCTGCTCGAAGAGGTCCGGGCCGCCCCACTGGACGAGGCGGCGCGTACCCGGTTGCGGGAGATCCACCAGAGCTCGGTGGCCGAGCTGTCGGAGGGCCTGGCCCCGGAGCTGCGCGAGGAGCTCGACCGCCTCACCCTGCCGTTCAGCGACGACTCGGTCCCCTCAGACGCCGAGTTGCGGGTCGCCCAGGCACAGCTGGTCGGCTGGCTCGAGGGACTGTTCCATGGCATCCAGACCGCGCTGTTTGCCCAGCAGATGGCCATGAAGGTGCAGCTGGAGCAGATGCGGGGCCGCCCGGCGCTGCCGCCCGGCAGCGCTCCGGACTCGCCCGGGGCGCCCGGCCCGCTCGGCGGGACGGGGCAGTACCTCTAGAACCAGCGGTCGAGGACCTGCGCCACGCCGTCCTCGTCGTTGCTGGCCGTCACCTCGTCGGCCAGGGCCAGCACCTCCGGGTGGGCGTTTGCGACGGCGACGGCGTGACCGGCCCAGGCCAACATCGGCAGGTCGTTCGGCATGTCCCCGAAGGCCACCACCTCACTCGCCGCAATCCCCTGCAAAGCAGCCAGAGCAGCCAGGCCGGACGCCTTGGAGATCCCGGGGGCGCTGATCTCCAGCAGCCCGTCGTCGGAGGAGTGCGTCGTCTCCGCGAGGTGCCCGACGGCCGTTCGGGCACGCGCCAGCAGGTCATCGGAGGCGGAGCCCTCGAGCCGGGCCAGCAGCTTGACGGCACCGCGGGCCACCAGCTCCTCCACCTCGGCCACGTGCACCGCGCCGTTGTCCCAGCGCGGGACGTACGCCGCCTCACGGCCGAACCCGTGCTCGCCGCGCTCGACGGCGAAGGCGATCCCCGGCACCTGTTCACGCAGGACCTGGACAACCTCCATCGCCACGTCCGCCGGCAGCAGGTGCGACTGCACGACGCGGTCGGTGTGCAGGTCGTAGACCAGCGCGCCGTTGGCACAGATCGCCAGTCCCGCATGGCCGGCCGCCGCCGCGACCGGAGGCATCCACCTCGGCGGACGCCCGGTGACCATGACGAAGACCGATCCGGCCGCCTCGACCGCGGCGATCGCCCGGCGGGTGCGGGGTGACACGGACTGGTCCCGGTGGACGAGCGTGCCGTCGAGGTCGGAGGCCACGAGCCGCGGGATCAGGGCGTGAGCTCCGTCCGGCCGCCCAGGTAGGGCTGCAGCGCCTTCGGTACGTGCACCGAGCCGTCCTCGCGCTGGTGCACCTCCAGCAGGACCGCGATGGTGCGGCCGATCGCGCACAGCGTGCCGTTGAGCGTCGCGGCCGGCCGCGGGCCGGCGTCCGTGCGGACCCGGACGTTGAGCCGGCGGGCCTGGAAGTCGGTGCAGTTGGACGCCGAGGTCAGCTCCAGCCAGCGCTCCTGTGACGGGAGCCACGCCTCGCAGTCGAACTTGCGGGCCGCGGATGTCCCGAGATCACCTGCCGCCACGTCGATCACGCGGTAGGTGAGCTCCAGGTCGGTCAGGAAGGCCTGCTCCTGCTCGAGCAGCCTGAGGTGCTCGGCCTCGGCGGCCCACGGCTCGACGTAGGAGAACATCTCGACCTTGTCGAACTGGTGCACCCGGATGATGCCTCGGGTGTCCTTGCCGTGACTGCCGGCCTCGCGGCGGAAGCACGACGAGAACCCCGCGTAGCGAAGGGGAAGCGCGTCAAGCACCTCACCCCCGTGGTAGGCCGCCAGCGGCACCTCCGAGGTGCCGACGAGGTAGAGGTCATCGTTGTCCAGCTTGTAGACCTCGGCGGCGTGGGCACCCAGGAAACCGGTGCCCTCCATCGCCTCGGGCCGGACCAGGGCCGGCGCGATGACCGGGGTGCAGCCGGCCTCGAGCGCCCGGGCCATCGCCATGTTGAGCAGCGCCAGCTCGAGCAGCGCGCCGACGCCGGTGAGGAAGGCGAAGCGCGAACCGCTGACCTTCGCACCGCGCTCGGTGTCGATCGCCAAGAGCCGCTCCCCGACCTCCAGGTGGTCGCGGACAGCGAAGCCGTACGACGGGATCTCACCGACCTGCTGTAGGACGACGAAGTCCGCCTCCCCACCCGGCGGCACACCGTGCAGGATGACGTTGGGGACGGCCAGATGCGCCACCCGCAGGGCGGTCTCGGTGTCGGACTGCTCCACTTCGGCGGCCTTGACCTCGGTGGCCAGCGCCTTGGCCCGCTTCAGGACGCCCGGCCGGTCGTCCTTGCCGGCCGCCTTGACCGCCTGCGAGACCCCTTTCTGGTCGGCCCGCAGGCCGTCGGCGCGGGTGACGGCGGCCCGGCGCTGCTCGTCGGCCCGTAGGAGCGCGTCGACCAGGCCCGGATCGTCGCCGCGGGCGCGCTGGCTGGCGCGGACCCGCTCCGGGTCATCACGCAGCACCTTGAGGTCGATCATCACCCCAGGCTATCGACGCCCACCACCGGGTTGCCGGGTCGGCTGTCAGCCCCCCTCGCGGATCCCCAGTACTGGTGAGGGGATGTGCGGGGCAAGGCTCAGCGGGCGCGCAGCTCGGCGAGCCACCGGTCAGCGTCAGCGAAAGCCGCGTCAGCCACGGTCGGCCGCACCACCGGCGCCACACCGTCGGCCCGCGGGTACGAACCCAGAAACCGGACGTCGGCGCAGACCCGCCGCAGGGCCGACAGCGCCTCACCCACCCGGGCATCGGTGACGTGCCCGTCCGCGTCGATCGAGAAGCAGTAGCGGCCGAGCCGGTCCCCGGTCGGCCGGGACTCGATCCGCGAGAGGTTGACCCCCCGGACGGCGAACTCGGTGAGCAGCTCGAGCAGCGCACCGGGGTGGTCCTCGGCGATGTAGGTGACCAACGTCGTCCGGTCGGCGCCGGTGGCGGCCGGCAGCGGGCCTGGCCGGCCGACGACCACGAAGCGGGTGACCGCTCCTGGGCGGTCGGCCACGTCGTCAGCGAGCGACACCAGGCCATAGTGGGAGGCGGCGACCGGCGCGGCGACCGCGGCGTCGTACCCGCCCTCGGATACCAGGCGGGCGGCGTCGGCCGTCGAGCCGGCCGGCAGCACAGCGGCGGCCGGCAGGGTGACCCGCAGCCAGGCGCGGCACTGCGCCTCGGCGTGCGGATGGGTGGCGACGGACCTGACCTCGGACAGGACCGTGCCCGGCCGGGCCAGCAACGAGAAGGACACCGGCAACAGCACCTCACGGACGACCTGCAGCGGCTCCCCACCGGCCAGCTCGTCCAGGGTGGTCGCGACCGAGCCCTCGACGGAGTTCTCGAACGGCACGACGGCCTGCCACACCAGGCCCGACCGCACCATCTCGAGAGCCGCGACCACCGACACCGCCGGCACCAGCTCGGCTGAGCCGGCATCGGGCAGCGTGCGCAGCGCGGCCTCGCAGAACGTGCCAGCCGGCCCCAGGTAGGCCATCCGGCCAGGCGCCGCCCTCAGCGCCGGCGGCCCTTGCGGCCCTCGGGCACCGCCGCCACGAAGGCCGGTCGGTCGGCGCCGCGGGTGGCGTAGCCGATCGCCTCGTCCTCCTCCGGCGACAGCGAGTGGTCGCTCCGGCCGGCCTGGACGCCCTTGGCGTAGCTACGGGTCTCGGACCGCCCGTTGATCGAGGTCAGCACGATCCCGTCGCCGGCGTCGTCCAGCAGCGCGGCCGAGAACGACAACCGGCCACCCATGTCGCCGAACGCGTCGTACCGCACCACCGCGACGTGGCGCAGCGCGTCCGACAGGTCTGCCCGGGCCGCGGCCAGGTCGTCGCGGAGCATCCCGACGTCGGTGCGCAGCGCCTCGGCCTCGCGGTGCCGGCCGTGCACCGACTCCACGAAGCTGGCCCCCGCGTCGCCCGCGGTCAGCACGTTGTAGGCCTTGCGCAGCGCGGCGAAGCGGGTCAGCAGGGCCAGGACCAGACCGAGCGAGACGACCGCCACCACTGCTGCCGCGAGCGCCACGACCTCGAGCGTTCGGGAGTCCAGGAGCACGGCCGGAGCGTACCGACCCGTAGGTTGACCAGGTGGACCGCGAGCAGGCGCAGGAGCTGCTGGCGGACGTGGCCGCCGGCCGGACCACCCCCGAGCAGGCCCTCGATGCGATCGCCGTGGCGCCGTACGACGCACTCGCGCACTCCCTGGTCGACACCCACCGCGCCGTCCGGACCGGCGACCCGGAGGTCGTCTACGCCGCCGGCAAGAGCGTCCAGCAGGTGTTGGACAACGTCGCCGCCCTACGGCGGACGAGCGGGCACGTGCTCGTGACGCGCTGCTCCGACGAGGTTGCCGACGCGCTCGGCGGGTCCGGGCCGACCGTGCTGGTCGGGGAGCCGCCGCCGGCGCGGGGGACGGTCGCCGTGCTGGCGGCCGGGACCTCCGACGGATCGGTCGCTCAGGAGGCGGCCCTGACCGCGCGCGCGTTTGGGGCCGGTGTGGAACGGGTCGATGACGTGGGCGTCGCCGGGTTGCACCGGCTGGTCGCCGCCCGGCCGGCGCTGGACCGCGCCGACTGCCTGATCGTGGTCGCCGGCATGGAAGGCGCCCTCGCCTCGGTCGTCGGCGGCCTGGTCGGCACACCGATGGTGGCGGTCCCGACCAGCGTCGGGTACGGCGCGTCGTTCGGCGGCCTGGCCGCGCTGCTGGCGATGCTCAACAGCTGTGCGCCCGGGGTGGCCGTGGTCAACATCGACAACGGCTTCGGTGCCGGGGTGTTCGCGGCTCGCGTCGCCCGGCGGGCCGGTGGGAGGTCCGGCCCGTGATCGGCTGGATCGACGCGCAGGCGGGTGCCAGCGGGGACATGCTGCTCGGCGCGCTGGTGGACGCCGGCGTCCCGCTGGCCGTTCTGCAGGACGCCGTCGACCGGTTGGCGGTAGGCATCGAGCTGTCATCGAGCAGCACCAGCCGGGCCGGGCTGGGGGCCACCAAGGTCGACGTGCTGTCGCCCGAGGACGGCACCACCCGCAGCTGGGCCGACGTACGCGCCCTCATTGCCGGGGCGCCCCCTCTGGCGTACGACGCCTTCCGGCGGCTGGCCGAGGCCGAGGCCGCGGTCCACCGGGTGCCGGTTGACGAGGTGCACTTCCACGAGGTCGGTGCGCTCGACGCCCTGGCTGATGTCGTCGGGACGGCCGCCGGGCTCGCCCACCTCGACCTGTCGGCGCTGCACTGTTCGACCGTCGCGCTCGGCAGCGGCACCACCCGCGGCGCGCACGGCCCGCTTCCCGTACCTGCCCCGGCGGTGCTCGCCCTGCTCGCGGGGGTGCCGGTGGTCGCCGGCCCCTCGCCGCATGAAGCCACGACACCGACCGGGGCCGCTCTGCTCGCCTCGGCCGTGACGCACTGGGGTTCGTTGCCGGCCATGACGGTCGGGCGCTCCGGCTGTGGTGCCGGTGGCCGGGACCCGGCGGAGGTGGCCAACGTGCTGCGGCTGGTCCTGGGTGAGCCGGCCGTAGGCGCCGCCACGGCCGTGCTGCTCGAGACCAACGTGGACGACCTCGACCCCCGGCTGTGGCCGCTGGTGCTGGCCCGGCTGATGGCGGCGGGCGCGAGCGACGCCTGGCTCACCCCGATCCTGATGAAGAAGGGCCGGCCGGCGCACACCCTGTCGGTCCTGGCTCCGAACGGCCTGGCGGCGGTGCTGCGCGGGGTGGTCTTCCAGCAGACCAGCACCATCGGGCTGCGCGAGACGACCGTCGGCAAGCACGTCCTCGATCGCACCGAGAGCACCGTCGAGGTCGACGGTCACCGGGTGCGGGTCAAGACCGCCTGGCTGGCCGGCCGGCCGGTGACCAGCACGCCCGAATGGGAGGACGTCGCCGCGGCCGCGACTTCGCTCGGTCGGCCTGCAAAGGACGTACTGGCTGCAGCCGTCGCCCTGGCTACACCTCGCTGAAGAACGCCAGCGCGCCGCCCTCGACGGCGATCCCGACCGCGTCGAGCGTGAGCAGACCGTCCGGCCCGGGGCTCCTGCGCAACCGGACGAGCGCCCGGGCGACCGGCCGTTGCCCACGCAGCACGCGCAGGCAGGGCAGCTGCTCCGCGCCGTCGGGGTCCGGGACGGCAGAGGCGCTCGCATCAACGACGGTGAGCAGCTCGCACAGCAGCTCACCACCGGCGCGCTCGGGCAGCTGGAGCAGGGCCGTCGCGGCCGGGCTGACCGCGACCACCCGGCCGGCCCCGTCGAGGACGAGGACGGCCTCGGCCGCCTCCCGCACGGTCGCCGCCCAGCGGGCAAGGGCCGGCCCCGGGGACAGGTCATCGGTCCGCCCGGTCGGGGGCGGGGTCAGCCAGGTCAGCGGCAGCCGCAGGGAAGCGGCCATCAGGCGGCGTCCGGGAGCAGCGTGCGTAGGCCGTCGGGCAACGGCCGGAACGTCCACCCGAGCTCAGTCTGCGCACGATCGCTCCGGGCCCAGTTCGTCACGCCGTCGAAGGACGCGAGCACCTCACGCAGGTTGGGCGGGAAACCCAGCAACGGCCCGAGCAACGACCCGAACGGCGCGGCCACCTTCAGCAGCCCCGTCGGCACGGCCGCTCGCGGAGCGCGGCGGCCGGACACCTGGGCCAGCTCGGTGACCAGCCCCGCCATGGTGGTCGGCTCACCCGCCAGGACGTACGACGAGCCACTCGACCCCTTGTCGAGGGCCAGCAGGACACCGGCGGCGACGTCATCTCGGTGGACCGGGGTCACACCGAGCTCAGGGAAGGGCAGCAGCGGGAGCCGACCGGCCAGGAACCGGCGGAACAGGCCGCCCAGCTCGCTGGGGTCTCCCGGGCCGTAGACCATGCCGGGTTGCACGACGACCAGCTCCAGCCCACCGGCCGCGATCTCCAGCGCCCGCTGGTGAGCCTGCACCTTGGTCTGCTCGTAGGTCGAGGTGAAACCCAGGTCAGCGGCGCGGGACCACGACTCGTCGGCGACCTGGCCGCGGGTGTCACCGAAGACCGCGACGGTGCTCACGTAAACGGCGCGCAGCACGCCGGCAGCGAGTGCGGCACCCAGCACCCGCTCGGTCCCACGGACGTTGGCGTCGACGAGCCGCTCCCGGCCGGCCTCCGAGACCCCCACCTCGTAGACCGCGGCGCTGTGTACGACGGCGTCGACCCCGGCGCAGGCGCAGCGCAGCGCGTCCTCGTCCGACAGGTCGCCGTCGACCAGCTCGCAGCCGAGCTCGCGCAGCTGTCCGGCCTTCACGGGGGCGCGGACCAGCGCCCGGACCTCGTCACCACGAGCACGGAGCAGTCGGGCGAGCTCGCCGCCGATGAAGCCGGTGCCACCAGTCAGGAAGACACGCACGGCCCCAGCCTACCGAAAATCGGGCCCCTTCTGTGATGGCCGCGTGACCGCCTCGTGACGCGGTCCCCCAGCACCGGACGGTGGTTGCGTGGTTCCCCCGGCGGGAAGGAGATCGGGGCCCAACGACAGACGGAGGACGAGTCATGACCCCACCCGTGTCCGCCGCCCCCACGCCGCGAACCGCGCTCCACCCGATGCTCATGGACGCGCTCGGCGAAGGGGCCGCTGCCCTGACTGCGATGGCCGGTGCCGAGCCGCTCGACCGTCGGGACCGCGCTCTCACGCTGCTGGCGATCTACGACCTGCACACGGCGCCGCTGCACCTGGTGGGCGACGCCGCCCGCTTCCAGGGGTACCCGGCCGTGGCCGACGTGAAGGATCGGCTGGAGCGGGCCTGGCTGGTCGAGCTGGAGGCGGCCTGGCTGGACGCCGGCCGGCTGGCCGAGGCGACCACCGCGGAGCGCGCCGTCACCGCGATGCGGACAGTGGCCGCCCGCGACCGGCTGCCCCAGGCCTACAAGTGGCTCGCGAGGGACGCCAGCTGGACAGAGCTCGTCGACTTCCTGTCGCTCGAGGGCGGCCCCGACGGCGGCTTCGACGACCTTGTTGCCGCGTGCCAGATCGGGCTGTCCGGCAGTGCCAAGCTCGAGCTGGCCCAGAACTACTGGGACGAGATGGGCAACGGCCGCCAGGAGGCCGTCCACACCGTCCTGCACGAGGACCTGGTCAACGCCGTGCAGCTGCGCCGCATCCCCCGGGAGCTGCTGCCCGTCGAGGCCCTCGAGCGCGCGGCTCTGGCCGGTCTGTTCGCCACCAACCACTGGCTGCAGCCCGAGATGCTCGGCGCCCTCGGTCTGCTCGAGTTGCAGGCGGGCCCGCGCTGCCGCCTCGTGCTGCAGGCCTTCGACCGGCTCGGCGCGCCTGCGGCGGCGTACCCGTTCTACGTCGAGCACGCCGAGGTAGACCCGCGGCACGGCAAGGACTGGGTGGAGAAGGCCATCGGCCCGACCGTCGCGGAGCATCCCGAGTGGGGCCCGCGGATCGTCAAGGGCGCCTGGTGGCGCTCGACGCTCAACCTGGCGTTCTTTGAAGCAGTCCGCCTCCAGCTGTCCGCCGGGGGGCAGGTGGCGGCCTGAGCCCTACCCTGCCGACATGAGCGGTGTCGGGGTCACGAGCGAGGTCGGTCGGCTGCGTACAGTGCTGCTGCACCGACCCGGCGCCGAGCTGTCCCGGCTGACGCCGCGCAACAACGCCGACCTGCTGTTCGACGGCATCCCGTGGGTCGGCCGGGCGCAGGAGGAGCACGACGCGTTCGCCCAGGCGCTGCGGGACCACGACGTCGAGGTGCTGCACGTGCAGGCCCTGCTCGAGCAGGTGCTCGAGCAGCCCGGGGCGCGCGCCGAGGTCGTCCACACCGCCATCGCGCCGACCGTCGTAGGGCCGACTCTGGCGACCACGTTGCGCAGCTGGTTGGTCGACCTGCCGAGCGACGAGCTGGCCCTGCACCTCACGGCGGGGCTCACCCACGATGAGCTGCCGCGCACCGGCGCCGAGGGTGTCGTGGCCCGGCTGGCCGGGCCATCGGACTTCGTCGTACCCCCGTTGCCGAACCTGTTGTTCACCCGCGATTCCTCCGTCCTGGTGGCCGATCACGTGGCCATCACCAGCCCCTCGATGCGGGCCCGGCAGCGCGAGACCTCGATCACCGGGGCGATCTACCGCTACCACCCGCGCTTCGCCGGCATCCCGATGCTGTACGGCGGCAGCGGTGAGGAGGCGTGGTTCGAGGGCGGCGACGTCCTGCTGCTGGCCGCGGGCGTCGTGGCGGTGGGTGTCGGGCAGCGGACCACTCCGGCGGGGGTGGAGGCGTTCGCCATGCGGGCCTTCGCGGCCGGGGTGGCGCACACCGTGCTGGCCGTGCCCATCGCGCAGGAGCGCGCCACGATGCACCTGGACACCATCTGCACGATGGTCGACGTCGACGCGGTCGTGATGTTCCCAGCCGTGGCGGACAGCCTGGCGGCCTGGACGGTGACGCCGGAGCACGAGGGCCTGCACGTCAGCGGGCCGGAGCCGTTCCTGCTGGCCGCGTCCAAGGCGATGGGCACCGGTGAGCTGAGGGTGGTCGACACCGGGCTCGACCCGGTCACCGCCGAGCGCGAGCAGTGGGACGACGGCAACAACACGCTCGCGCTGTCACCCGGGCTGGTCGTGGCCTACGAGCGCAACGTCGTCACCAACGAGGCGCTGGAGGCGGCCGGCGTCGAGGTCGTCCGGATCGCCGGCAGCGAGCTCGGCAGCGGCCGCGGCGGACCACGGTGCATGAGCTGCCCGGTGCTGCGCGACCCGCTTCCGGTCTGACGGCCACCGCCACGCACACTCGCCGACCGACGTGCCGGTCGCCCCGGAGGTCAACCGCGGTCAGCCGGAGGTCAGGCGCCGTCAGCCGCCGTCAGCGGAGGTCAGCGGAGGTCGGCGGAGGTCAGCGCAGCGTGAGCTGCCGGCTGAGCAGGCCGGCCCGAGCCCGCCGGTGCTCGCTGGTCAGCGGCCCGCTCTCGGCGAGCGCATCGTCGAGCCGGAGCCGTAGCGCTGCCGCCGGCTCCTCCAGGTCCCCGGCGGTCATCGCGACCGGTAGGTCCCACACCGGCACCAGCAGGCCGTGCGCCCGGAACGACCCGACGTAGCGAGTGTCCCCACCCAGCGACAACTCTCCCGCGACCGCGAGCCGGGCGAGCGCGTCGAGCAACGGCTCCTCGTCCTGCGGCAGCACCCAGCGCAGGTGCGCCCGCTCCCTCAGCCGGCACCAGTAGGCGCTGGTCACCGACGTCAACCGCTCAGTCGGCACGACACCGGAGGTGGCCCGCTCCATCGATTCGGTGACGGTGCCGTCCGGATCGTCGCTCCCTTCCACCCAGTAGCCGAATCCGGCGTGCACGGTGACTTCGAGCGGTGAGTCGTCGAGCAGATCCTGCAGCCGCCGCCCCTCGCCCGGCAGTCCGGCCGGCACAACGGTGGTCCCCGGTGCGGCGGTCAGCACCTGCTCCAGCACTGCTGCCACATCCCGGCTGGCATCACCGGAGCGGCCCTGCACCTGCAGCCCCAGGAACGCGCGCCCGTCACTGCGCACCATCCCCGGCCACGACATCGGCAACACCGTCGAGAGCGTCACCTCCCGGGCCTCGGGATCCCGCACCGGCAGCGGCGCGGTGGCCGCCGGCACGATCTCGCGCAGTGCCACCCACTCCGTTTCGTCCACGAGGCCGGCGAAGGGCCGGGCGACGTACACCGCCCGCGTCCTGGCCGGCTTGTCGTCCTTGCGGCGCGTGCTGATGGTGGCCTCCCGAGTCGCTGGCTGGAGGTCCGGATCGTAAGGTCGGTTCAGTGCGGGTCGCGGTGGTGGGGGCAGGGATCTCCGGGGTCGCCTGCGCCCGTTGCCTGGTCGCGGCCGGTCACGAGGTCACCGTCCTGGACCGTGGTCGCGCACCCGGCGGGCGGATGGCCTCCCGCCGCCTGGGCGGCCGGGTGGTGGATCTCGGCGCGTCGTACTTCGTCGCCCGGGATCCTGGCTTCGCCGCGGTCGTGGAGGACTGGCGCGCGCGCGGACTCGCCCGACCCTGGACCGACACCTTCGCCCTGTGGGACGGCGGTCTGCAGCCGGACAAGACGGGCCCGGTGCGGTGGGCCGCGCCCGGTGGCCTGCGCGAGCTGGTCACGGATCTCGCCGTCGGGCTGGAGGTCCGCAGCTCCGTCGAGGTCACCCACGTCGTAGAGGGCGCCGTCGACGGCGAGGCGTTCGACGAGGTCGTGCTGGCCATGCCCGACCCGCAGGCCCTGCGGCTGCTGGCCCCGGAACTGGTCGAGGAGCGGGCTGCCCTCACCGGCCGCGGGTGGCTGCCGGTGCTCGCCCTCACGGCCCGCGCGCATAGGAAGACGTTGTGCGTGTCGGTGCCGGACTGAGGAACGTCCCCCTGATGCGCTGCGGGCTTGGTGTCCCACGCAGGAGGAGGACGTTCGATGAGCAACGGTAATGGTGTGTCCCGGGGTGAT
>JAABUT010001382.1_pt1 | contig 27906 bp, 29 predicted proteins | sample 5559281 | NCBI WGS metagenome assembly JAABUT01 (sample SAMN10711880, study PRJNA513359) | rock metagenome | isolation source: Antarctica rocks | place: Antarctica: Victoria Land, Ricker Hills nord | collected 2016-01-04
TTCCAAACCCGCAAAATGTGCCACCAATCATGGCCGCCTTCCGCATTTTGCAAACTTTGCCGTACAAAATCTACTGTTTTTTGTATGATAAAAGAAGTATCAGGCATTAAAAACTTTTAGGGTTTGCTGGCTTTGTAACGTTTGTCTGCACTTCCGTTCTTATCCAACCCTTGCGTCCGGTTTTCTTTGTAGCGCATATCCGGCGTACCGTCTTTTTTTAAATGCACACCCGTAACAGCTGTTCTGGTTGTTTGCACCGGGGCCGGATTGGGCCGCGCTACCGGAGCAGGAGCCGTGGTAGTAACAGTACTGCTGGTTTTGTACCGTTTGTCGGGCGAACCATCAGCTTTCATATGGCCGGAAGTAGTTGTGGTAGAAGCAGTTGGCGCGGATGCAGTAGCTGTACTGGTAGATTTATAACGTTTATCCGGAGAGCCGTCAGCTTTCATATGCGCACCTGTTGTGGTAGTGGTAACGCTTGTTTTTGTGGGGGCAGCTGTTGTAGCCGTTACGGTTTTGCTTCCCGAATAGCGTTTATCTACGGTGCCGTCTTTTTTAAGATGAGGCGTTTGGGCAGTAGCGGCTTGCGTGATAACAATTGAAGCAATGATCAACATCGCTATAAAGTTTAATGCTTTTTTCATGATGGTTTTTTTTGAAAGATAAGTGCTTTATTTGGCAGATGCAAAATGTTTGGTAATCAGTTGCTTCTAACTCAAAATTAAATTGAATGTTGTTCAGACGGTAATAATCCGCATGTTTTCAGCATCCCAGCGGATAACCTTGTTTTCAAAATAACTTTGGTTGCAGGCCAAAGCCGGTGCAGCAGCACGGAAGCCAAATACAGCGTTTTCTACCACCGGTTTGCCATTGCGCACGCTATCAAAAAAGTTGGCAAAATGATCATTGGAAGCGTTATAACCCTCCGGTGCCATGTACGTAATATCCGGCATTTTAGGTGCCGTTTGTTCTGCTGCGGAAAATTTTTGGTTGTACTCCGCAATAATTGTTTTTTGCATTGCTTCGGGATAGGTAAACAATGAATCCCAGCCGCCGTAGCCTGGTGCTGTCGGCATTTTACTTTTACGGATGGTAAAACCGTTCCCCTCGCCAAACAATTCTATAACACCTTCTGTACCAATTATTTTTGTGGATGTGCGATCGCCTTCCCCGCTTACAAAATTAACCTGCAGCGAAACCTGGAACGGCGGATGCGTAGTCGTTTGCGGATATTCGATCACGGCCGTCATCACATCGGGCACGTTGCGGCCATCCTTCCAATACGTTAAACCACCGATGGAATATATTTTTTCCGGCCCTTTGGCATCCGTCATATAATGAATACCTGTAAGCAAATGCACAAACAAATCGCCGGCAACACCAGTACCATATTCACGGTAATTCCGCCAACGGAAAAAGCGGTTATTATCATAAGCATGTTTTACTTTTTCGTTCGCCTGGAAGCGGTTCCAATCTACCGTTTTGGTGCTGGCATCCGTTGGGATGGTATATTGCCAGGCACCCAGCGCACTTTGACGGTTAAAAGAAGCTACCACCGTATTGATCTGGCCAATGGCACCGGCTTTGTACAATTCCTTCGCTTTGGTAAAAGCCACACTGCTGATGCGCTGGCTGCCCACCTGGAAAACTGCTTTCGTTTCCTGCTGCACTTTAATTTCGTTCAAACCTTCGCTGATGTAATGCACCATTGGTTTTTCGCTGTAAACGGCTTTGCCTTTGCGCATGGCATCGATGGCGATAGTGCTGTGCCAGTTATCGCTGGTGGCAATGATGACGGCATCAATATCTTTCCGATCTAAAATTTTGTGGTAATCCGAAGTGGTAAACAGCTGCTGACCGTAAACTTCTTTGGCACGCTGCAACCGGCCCTGGTACAGATCGCAGCAAGCCACCAGTTCTACACCCGGCACAGTGAGCGCGGCGCGGGTATCATTAAAACCCATAATGCCCATCCCGATGGTGGCAATCCGGATTTTATCACTGCTGGCAATGCGTTTTTCAGCCTGTAAAATCCTGGTTTCGTGGGTTTCCTGTTCGGCAAACGAGTTTAAAACGGCCGAACTGAGCAAAACGGTACTGCCGAATTGCTTAATAAATTTTCTTCTATCAGACATAATTCACTTAATAAATGGTTTATCAAAACTGCCGAGGCCGGCATAATTGGTTACCAAATATAAAGTTTTATCTGATGCAATATTGAAAATGATACGATAAAAGAAGTATAGTTATTTGGTTGATTGTAAGATAGCTAACACTAATTTTTATTAAACTATCCTACACAAAAAATTAATAATCTTTATCCGGTTTGCCGCTGCGTTTCCGATAAGCCGACTGATGCGTTGGTTGCATCATGACCAGAAAATGGACGCGCCAATTAAGCCACCAAAAGAAACATTTGCCAAAATTAGAAATGCCGCCTCTGCCCTAATGTTTGGAACAGTAATTAAGCGGCATTTTTTTTATCGGTAGTTGCCCACCTGGCATAAACCGGAATAAATTAGTTGAATTTTAGGTTGATAAAAGAAGTATCAAGATAACTCTTGTGCCGCGATTGTTTATAGATTTAAAGTATTACTTTTTATATTTGTATTACAATTTCAATTAAAAATGGAAACTTCTTTAATGACTACTAAAGGACAAGTTGTTGTACCTGCACGGTTAAGAAAAAAATATGGCATCAACCCCGGAAAAAAGATTGCTTTTTTTGAAGAAAATGGTGCTATTGTGCTTAAACCAATAGACGAATCCTTTTTCAATCAATATGCAGGAATGCTGAAAGAAACTGCGCCAACGAAAGAAGAATATCAAGCCTGGAAAAAAGAAGACCTTGAAAAAGAGGAGCAAAAGTTATCTAAATGAAGCATTATGTATTTGACAGTTATGCGTTGATTGCTTTTTTTAGAAAGGAAAAAAACTGGGAATTGATACAGGAATTGCTGATTAAAATGAGCAATGATGAAATTATCGGTTGGATCACAACAGTTAATGTGGGTGAAATTTATTATATGATCAGTCGTAAGAGTAATGCAAAACAAGCCGAGTTGGCAATTGATGCATTACTGCATTTTCCTATAAATTTGGTTGAAGCTGACTTAAAATTAGCCTTACAAGCGGCAAAGTTGAAAGCAACTTATAAACTTTCTTATGCAGATGCTTTTGCTGCTGCATTAACTATTTCTAAAAAAGCGGTTCTTTTAACCGGCGATCAGGAGTTTTTGAATTTGAAAGACGAGAAGGATTTTATGGTGCAGTTTATAGATTGATTTTTAGGTGATAAAAGAAGTATCATCTGTAAGATGCAGAAGATTTCTTTACAATTACAGAGTCTATTCCAGCCGTCTCAAGAAAAATTGAAATTGCTGTAGCTCGCATTTGGTTTTTAGGTCCAATTATTACCTCTTTAATTGGATTAACTTTTCCATTGTTAGTAAAATCGATATCGATAAAAGGAAGTATGCCATAGCCACGAACTCGAAATTGAACAGGCTCAGATGCTTTTTTCTTTCGAAAAGCATGACCACCAACATCAACTATTTTCATTGAATTGTTTGATGGTTCAAAAGTTAGTAAATGTGTTAACCTAATTTCTTTTTCTTCGCTAAAGGCTGGATTTTTGAAGGCGGCAAGATCATACGCAATATTGTAGCAAGTTCGAACAAAATCTTCGCCGAATTTATTTGTTTCTTGAGATTCAACTATATGTAATGCTTTGATTATACGGTAAAGTTCTTCTACTTGCTTCTGTTCCTCCTATAATACTATGAGTGGTCTTACTGCCAGTTTAGTCAAGGTTAATGCTTTAAAACCTATCACGTATCCAGTACCATCTGCAGCATACGCTCTCCATTGACTAAGTACATCTCCTTCCTTTGAAAAACTTGATGAGACAACTAAATTAAATACTCCAGACGTATGAAGAAATTTATCTATCGTGTCAATAAAATCTAATCCAAGTTCTGGAATTAAATGATTTGCTACTTTCCGCCATATTTCATATCCCCAGTGCATTTCAAGATAATCATTCATGGAAAATATATCGCTCAGCCTAATTTTTTTATTAGTACAAATTGATAAAAATGCATTAGCATCACAATAATGGTAGACAATATCATTACGCTTTGGCTTATAAGTACGATTAATAATCATTTAGCATCAATAAAATAACATAAGTATCCAACTTTGTTAGCTAATCTTACCTTTTCCCCACAACCCGTTCCCCAGCTTCCCGCTTACTACCATCATACAACTCATACTCCATCAACCTGCAATCCAGCTTCCCATTAAAAAATTCAATTTTACGTGCTGCTTTTAGCCCTACTTTTTTGGCCAGTTCCGGGTTGCCGGTAAAAACGTAGCCGCGGTAACCTTTACAATTGGTTTTTAAAAAATCACCGATGCGTTTGTAGGTCATTTCCAGTTTGGTATGTACGCCCAAACGTTCACCGTATTCCGGATTGAAGAAAACGACGCCTGGCTGCTCCGGCACTTCAGTTTCGGCAAAATCACAAACCTGGAAGGTAATCAAATGATCAACGCCTGCCGTTTTTGCATTATTTTCGGAGATAGAAACAGCATCCGCAGAAATATCGGAAGCAATAATTTTAAAATCAATTTCCTTTTTGGAGATGTCTTTCAGCTTGCGTCGTTCTGTAAAAAACACTTGCTCATCATAACCTAAAATGTGCATAAAAGCGTAATTCATGCGGAAAAGTCCCGGACGTTTGTTGGTTGCCAAAAGCGCAGCTTCTATCGCTAAAGTCCCGGAACCGCACATCGGGTTGATAAACGTACTTTTCTGGTCCCAGTTGCTTGCCAAAATGGTGCTGGTGGCCAACGCTTCCAGCATCGGTGCTTTCCCCGGGATTTTGCGGTAGCCGTGTTTAGACAATGTTTCACCGGAAGTATCCAGAAAAATATCGGCCTGGTTTTCCTGCCAGTACAAATGCAAAACGGTTTTGTTCCACTCCGGGCCAGAGTTTGGGCGAATGCCTTTTTTATCTTTAATCCGGTCTACCACCGCATCTTTTACTTTTACGTTGGCAAAAAGCGGCGTGGTGATGTACTCATTGTTTACGTTGGAGGTTACCGAAAAATAACCATCAAAAGCGATCAGGTTTTCCCATTCAATTTCCATCAGCCGATTGTACAGTTCGCCGGGGTTTCGGGCATCAAAAGAAGCAACCGAATATAAAACCTGGCTGGCGCAGCGCAGGTTTAAATTCAGCGGGATACAATCATTTACCGTTCCTTCCAGCTCCACGCCGGTGCCAAAAAAACGTTTGATCGTAAAGCCCAGCTCTTCTACTTCCTGCTTTAAATAAACTGAAAGGCGTTTGTTGCAGGTAATAATTATTTTACTTTTTGTGTTGAAAACATCCGTCATAATTCCGCGAATTTAACGATTTAAGCAACCGTTTTTAACCGCTATCTCTTAACTTTACACTTTAAATTATTAACCATGGAGATTAAAGGAAAAGTACACGAAGTTTCGCCTACCACGCAGGTAACCGATTCTTTGAAAAAAAGAGAACTGATTGTGGAGTTTGTGGAGAACCCGCAATACCCGGAATATTTAAAGTTTGAAGCCATTCAGGACCGTTGTGCTTTGCTGGACAATACCAAAGTTGGCGACGATGTAGAAGTGTTTTTTAACCTGAAAGGCCGCCCCTGGACGGACAAAACAGGGAAAAAAACCTATTTTAATTCACTGCAATTATGGAAAGTAAACGTTTTATCGGCCACAGCCAGTGCTGCCACAACACCTGCTTATGCCGCGCCAACTGCTGATTTAAGCGGCGGTGCAGAAGAAGATGATGACCTGCCATTTTAAAAAAGAAAGTCCCTGCTTTTTATTCAGCGGGGACTTAACTTCAACTATCTGATGATTATATAAAGGGGCTTCAATTGCGGAAATCTTTCTGAAATCCTTGGAGCCTGTCCAAATTTTGTCCGGTTTCTTTTAGATGCTTCTTTTATCACCCCAGAAACGGGAAATATCATGCTTCTTTTATCGGCATAAAATTCAAAAACAAAATTTACAGGCATAAAAGAAGCATTAATATTTTTTCGGATAAAAATTTAAACAGGCTCTTTATCTATTCTCCTGAAAGTTTATTAAGGTAATAATCGTAAAATTTTCTTTATTCTAAACTTTTTCTTTTCGTATTGTTACAATTGATACGAATCCTGTCCTCAACTTAAAATATTCAAATCTGCGGATGCTGTTTTTATCGGGTATTTTTGGCCGAATTAATGCGTTTGCAAAATGCAAAAGGGTTAAATATCAGTGCATAGATGTTAAAATATGTTAAAGCAACAGCAGGCAGCTTTAACTTGGATATTTTTGTATGATGAAAACAAAACGCCTGAACCTGATTGTTGCCATTATGGGACTTGCCCTGTTGGGTGTAATGGGGATGCAGTTTTATTTTTTGTACGAATCTTATCAGCTTAAATCCGAACTTTTTGACCGCGATGTATCCGAAGCATTGAGCAGCGTGGTTTACAAAATTGAAAAACTGGATGCTATCAATTCGATGGACAGGATGAAAAGCCCGGTAAAGCAATCCCGTTATCGGCACAAAAACAGTCGTTATATTTACAGTCGTTTGGCCGATAACAGCCCGATTTTATCTCCGCAAAAACAGCATCAAACAAACTTGCACCCCGAAATTGTACGCAAACAACGCCGCATTGCCAGTTTAAAAGATAGCCTGGAAAACCTATCCAACCAAAGCTATAACTTGGATAATATCCTCAGCTATCAGCAGGTTCAGGTAGAAGGATATGTGGATGAATTGGGCCGGCCTCATGCACAAATTACAAGCATTGCCAGCCCAAAACTGACGCCTCAGCTTAAAAAACAGCTTCAGCCAAATTTAAATAAATATGATACGGCGCGATATGCTTACAACGATCCGCAATCCGGGCCATACATAATTTCTGTTTCGGAGATCAACCCGCAATGGGTAAAAGAACAGCAGCGGCTGAAAAAGGAACGCACGTACAAAAACCTCAAAAAGCTGCTGGAAGATTCTGTGCATTTGCTGAAAGCCAAGCTGATGACGCCGCAGAAAATGAACTTGATGGAAAACCTGGCCGCCGAATATCAGAAAGCTGATGAGCCGCTTGGAGCACGGATTGATCAGCTTGAAATTGATTCGTTGCTGCGGTTTGAGTTACAGAATAAAAACATATTCCTGCCGTTCAGCTACGAAATTACGACTGCTTCACACGATTCACTGATCTTCTCTAATGCAGAAAATTACAACGGCGAAAAACCGCAGTTTATCAAAACTGGCAGCTATCAAACACCAATTTTTAGTAAGGAAGTAGTAAACGATCCGGGAATGCTGAATATTTATTTTCCGGAAAAAAACCGCCTGATCCTGAACCGCGTAACGGCTACGGTTGGGATTTCGGGCGGTTTGCTGCTGGTGCTGATCTTTTGTTTTGCTTACACGATTTCGCTGATTTTCCGTCAGAAAAAACTGGCCGAAATGAAAACCGAGTTCATCAACAACATGACACATGAGTTCAAAACGCCGGTTTCTACCATCATGATTGCCAGCGAGGCTTTGAAAGATGAGGAAATTGTGCAGGACAGATCGCGCGTTTCCCGTTTGGCCGGTATTATTTATGATGAAAATGTGCGTTTGGGAAGCCACATTGAACGTGTACTGAACATTGCCCGCATCGAACAAGATGATTTTATGTTGGACCTGAAAGAAATTGATGTAAACGAGCAGGTTACGGCCGTGGTGGACAGCATGTCGCTCAAAATACAAAAACACAATGCTGAGGTTTCTATGGATTTGCAAGCATTTTCAGCTTTGATTTCGGCTGATGAACTGCATTTTACCAACGTACTTTACAACTTGATTGACAACGCTTTAAAATACAGTAAGGAAAATCCTGAAATACGTATCAGTACAAAAAATACGACTAATCAGTTGATAATCAGTGTTGAAGATAACGGAATTGGGATGAACCGCGACCAGCAGGCCAAAATTTTTGAGCAATTTTATCGCATTCCAACCGGAAATTTGCACGACGTAAAAGGTTTTGGTTTGGGCCTGAGTTACGTGAGCACGATTGTGAAGCGTTTAAACGGCGTGATCAGCGTGCGGTCTGAAAAAGACAAAGGCTCCGCTTTTGAGCTCAAATTTCCGCTGCTTCAACAAAGCTAAATCAGGGATACTGTTTTTATCGGGTAAAAATCATTCTCTACATAAAATCATTATCAAAAATACATGAACAAAAAACTGTTATTGGCCGAAGACGATCCGAACCTGGGCTTGTTGTTGCAGGATTATTTACAACTGAAAGGCAAGTTTGATGTGGTGCTGAGCAAAGATGGCGATGAAGGTTTGCGTGCATTTACCAAAGAGCAATTTGATCTGGTGATTTTGGATGTGATGATGCCGAAAAAAGACGGTTTTACGCTGGGAAAAGAAATCCGGAAAATGAACCCGGATGTACCGATTATTTTTGCTACGGCAAAAGGCATGATGGAAGATAAAGCCGCCGCTTTTAACCTGGGCGGCGATGATTATATCACCAAACCGTTTCGGATTGAAGAATTGCTGCTGCGGATAAACGCTTTGCTGAAACGCGTAGCCAATCAGGACAAAAAAGAAGAGGAAAAGCCAACGCGTTTCCAGATTGGCAAATATAAATTTGATTTTTCGATACAACTGATTTCCATTGACGGGCAGCAGCAAAAACTATCGACAAAAGAAGCAGAACTGCTGCGATTGCTTTGCCTCAAACAAAATTCCGTCCTCACACGGGAAGAAGCTTTGCTAAACATTTGGCACGATGATAACTACTTTAACGGCCGCAGCATGGATGTTTTTTTAAGCAAAATCCGCAAGTATTTAAAAGATGACCCGAGCGTAGAGATTATCAATGTGCACGGAAAAGGTTATAAATTGCTGGTGAGCTGATTTCAGATTTTTCAAATAATAACTTTAGTGCATAAAAGAAGTATAATGGTTTTTCATATTTTACAAAAACCTGATTCTTCTTCTCATGCAATTTCCTTCTCTACAAAAACCTGCAAACACTGCTTTAAGTGTTATAAAACATTTTCTGTTTGATATTCTAACTGCTTGTATAAATGTAAATCATTCAAGCTTAAGATAAAAAATGGAAAGACTAACAGAAGCACTAATGTTACTGCCAATAGCCTTGGTTATGATTTGGATTGGGGTTGGTGTACCAATTGCTTATATCGACTTTTTTGGTTTTTTGATAAAAGGAAAGAGAGTAGTCAGCAATTTTTTTATTGGATTAGCAGAATTAGGCTCTTTAATTATACTACCTTATATGTATTCTAACTTTGGTCAAGGTTACGGCAGTATTTGTTGCGGAGATACAATGGATACAGCAACATTTTCCCCACAGCATCAGCTTACTATTGCAATAATAATTTTACTTTGTTTAGCCAGTTATTTTATTTCAAAGTTTAAAAGTAATTTATCTACGCCAATTGTTGAAGTGCTGTTAAACGCCTTTCTTTTGATTGGAATTGTATTGAACTTGTTTATCGGGTTTCAGACAACATCCGCCGGTTATTTTATTACAGGAAACATTCCTATAATTCTGTTATTCATATTAATGATAATTAAAAATCAAAGGTTATTTGTTGAGCAATCTGAAAAATTTCCTCAAAAAGAGCTAAGCAAATTTGATATTATAGCTTGGAGTATTCTGTCATCAAAGCCGTTGGTAAAATTTCCTGTGCTTTTAATCCTTTGTTTGCCTGTTGTAGTGGTTACCATAATATTTTTACTGCTATTCGGACAAAAGCCTGATTCTATTATCAGAGCTTTTACAGAAACTTACAAACACGGTTTTTCACAGTTAACCTACAATTGCGATAATGTAAACTGTGGCGATCATTACTTGTGTTCAGTCGCAGCAAACGGGCATCAAAACGTGGTTAAACCTATTCGTTTAGGCAAAAGAAACGGAAATGATATAATCTGTAATCGGCAACTTTTAATTTCAAATGCTTTTGAAGATTTGATTCAGGAAAAATTTCCTTCTACACATCATATTATTAGAACGGAATATAATAAAGTTGGAAATCTTATTCATCGCCATTATCATCTGTTTAATAACAAATACTTGGCTGATCTGATCTATTTATTGATGAAACCGTTGGAGCTAATTTTCATTTTAGTATTATATACTTTCGATGTAAAACCAGAAAACAGAATAGCAAAACAATACTTAAATCATTCAGATACAGCACACATTAACCAAACAATAGTTAATTAAACTAAAGTGTTTTCAATCATTGATTTAAAAGATGGGCAACTTGCATATGCACAAAACCCTTTTTCAATTTCATCGCAAATATTTCTTTTTAACAATTCTACTATTTGCAACCGAAGTTTTTATTGCAGTTTATTTGCACGATGCTGTTATCCGTCCGTATGGTGGAGATTTTTTAGTGGTAATCTTAATATATTGCTTTGTAAAAAGCTTTTTGAACACGCCGGTAATGGCTACTGCGTTGGCCGTTCTCCTGTTTTCTTATTCGATAGAAACCCTGCAATATTTTCATCTGGTGGATATGCTCGGCCTTGAAAAATCAAAAATTGCCCGAATCGTGATCGGCACTTCCTTTGCCTGGACGGATCTTTTGGCTTATACTTTGGGGATTCTGCTGGTTTTGACAGTGGAGTTTACTTTAAAAAACGCAACCAACAAGCGTCCTCATCTTTATTAGTTAATCCTGATTTACTTTAACCAATAAATTTTAGCTGATAAAAGAAGTACCGTGTATTTTGTCTGGTATTAATGTTCCTGTTTTACCTTAATTATCATACATATACTTATTTTTAAAGCTCATTTATTATTGTATAAAGAAAGCTATAAAATGAAGAAGGCTTATATTATTATGGCACACAAAAATCCGCTTCAGGTATGCCGCCTTGTATCCCGGCTGAATGACGGATTTTCAGAATTTTTTATACACATAGATAAAACAGTAACAATTGCACCTTTTGAAATTTTAAAAGAAATTGGCGAAGTTTTACATTTTACAGAAAGGGCTGATTCCCGATGGGGAGGATTTGGATCTGTACAAGCATCATTAAACGGATTAAAAGCAGTTAGAGATTCCAACAAATATTTTGACAGGGTTTTTTTACTGAGCGGTCAGGATTATCCCATCAAGAGCAATGATTACATTAATGATTTTTTAGAAAAATATCCAAAATCTGTTTTTATAGAATATTTTCCAATCCCTGATTACCAAAAGTGGAAAGGTAAAGACAGGGGCGGATTATACCGGATAGACAAATTTTATTTCGGCTTAAAATGGTATGAGTTGTTACAATCGAAGGCAATGAATTTTTTATCGACTTATATCCCTTTTTTACGAAGAAAAACCCCAAACGGGATGAAACCATTTGCAGGATCAGCATGGTGGAGTGTTGATTTATACACACTTAATTACATTTTGGATTATCATACGAACCATCCTGAATACCGCGTTTTTCATCAATCTACCTTCGTACCTGACGAATTATTTTTGCAAATGATTGTGGGCAACAGCAAAGATGAAGTATTACTGAAAAGCCTGGAAAATGATAACCACAGGCTTATAATTTGGGAAAACTCCGCTGCTGCACACCCAAATACGTTGAAGGCTAATGATTTTGCAGCTATCCAGGCATCAGAACAATTATTTGCCAGAAAATTTGACGAAAAAACGGATGCCGAAATATTGGATTTGATCGACAGTAAAATTTTACTACGCAATTAATCAAGTAAACTACCGTATATAATCATTGTTGCAGAACCTAGTAAAAGTTTATTTAAGATACCATTTCAAATTTATTTATCTTATTAAGAAAAACAATTAATTGTTAAACTTTTTATACTTCTTTTACCCTATAAAAATCATATTTCCAAAATTCGTTCTGAAACCACCAAAAATAAATCTTATATTTTGCTAACTTTTTTAGCAATCATTCCGTAATATTGTAATGAAGAAAGGGCATTACAATGGAACATTCATTTATTTTTCTGGGGATTATCATCGCGCTGATTATTTTGCTGATCGCTTATTTATCAAACAATCCGGATACGAGCAGCATTGACATCAGCTTTTATCAGTTTAAAGTGCTGGTGAAAAAAAGTGCCGGCCGGAAAAACTCCGTTGCACGAAAAATTGTGCGGCGCAGGCTGGCACTCAAACAAAAAGTAAAAGAAGTTAAAGCCGCCACCAAATAACCGGATACTGTTTTTACCGGCATAAAAAAAGCCTGCAAGGTATTGACTTGCAGGCTTTTGTATCTTATTTGGGTTGATTTACTTTTTAACGTACATTACTTCTTTTACCGCCTTAACAACGCGGTCAGGATTTGGCAAATATTCCTGGATCAATGTTGGCGCGTACGGCAATGGCACGTCTCCGCCCATGATGCGTAAAATCGGTGCATCCAGATAATCGAAAGCGTCTTTCTGCACTTTAAAAGCAACTTCTGTAGCGATAGAACCCAAAGGCCAGCTTTCTTCTACAATTACCAAACGGTTGGTTTTTTTAACAGATTCCAGAATGCAAGGGTAATCAATCGGCCTCACCGTGCGCAAATCAATTATTTCCGCATGGATTCCTTCTTTTTCCAATTCGGCAGCCGCAGCATACACTACTTTAATAATCTTACCAAAACTTACTATCGTAACATCTGTGCCTTCTTTTACAACTTTTGCTTTACCAATTTCAATATAATATGTTTCTTCAGGAACTTCGCCTTTATCGCCATACATCAATTCAGATTCCATAAAAATAACCGGATCCGGATCGATAATGGCAGATTTCAGCAAGCCTTTTGCATCGGCCGGATTGGAAGGGACAACCACTTTTAAGCCCGGACAGTTGGCATACCAGTTTTCAAAACACTGGCTGTGCTGCGAACTCAACATACCGGCATTGCCCGTTGGGCCGCGAAAAACAATTGGTGCAGAAAATTGTCCGCCGCTCATAGACATTAATTTTGCCGCACCATTGATGATCTGATCAATAGCAACCAGAGAAAAGTTAAAAGTCATGTATTCTACAATTGGCCTTAATCCGTTCATAGCAGAACCGATGGCAATACCGGAAAAACCCATTTCAGAGATCGGCGTATCAATCACACGTTTGGCACCAAACTCGTCCAGCATTCCCTGGCTCACTTTGTAGGCACCATTATATTCGGCAACTTCTTCACCCATTAAAAAAATAGTGTCGTCTTTGCGCATCTCCTCGTTCATGGCTTCACGAAGCGCTTCTCTGAACTGTATTTCTCTCATTCTGTATAAAATCAAGTATTTTTCAAGCGCAAATATAAACAGTAAAACCTGATTTGCAACCGTGGTTTTGGGTTGAAAAAGGGAATTTTATGCCGATAAAAACAGTATCAGGTTTTGGGTTGATTTAGGATTTATCTTGAAACAATCCCCATCCCGAAAACAAAATCAGCGTTGATATTTACCGGCAGCGTACCAATGGGTTTCATTTGTTTGCTGATCACTTTTACAGCCGATTTCTGCATTTCCACGCTGTTTTGATAACCGGCAATCAGTGCGCGGCTTTGCTCCAATCCGCTGAAAGCAGAAATGGTATATGGATTGGCAAAAACGGCTGTCAGGCTTTTGGGCAAAGCTGTAATTTGATTGGTAAATTCCTGTAAATCAGCTTTATAATCCAACTTGCTGTAAGGCCTGGCGCGGGTATCAAAAATACCGACTACAATCTGGTCGTAGGTTTTAAGCTGATTTAAAAGTAAATTCAACTCTTCTGCAGATGCTGTTTTTGGGGCGATAAAAACAGTATTGTTAATAAACGATTGCTGCAAAGCGGTTTGATAAGGCGTGATTTTATCTGTTCCGATCATTACCAAAGCCGTTTTTTTATCGAAATTTAAGTTCGCAATCAGCGAATCTCCTTTTAGCAATGTAACAGCTGCATCGGCCATATCCTGGTTAAAGTTTTTGGCCGGTTCGGAGTTCAAATCCGCATAAAGATTTTGTTCCGAAATTTCTGCCGGATTGTTCAGGCCAACTGCATATTTGGCGGCCAATACTTTTTTTACCTTGATAAAAAATTCTTCTTTATTAATAATGTGTTTGCGGATTGCTTTTCTGATTGCTTTAACCGCGCGGACCGAGTTTTCCGTCAGTTCCAGAATATCGTTTCCGGCATTCAAAGCCATTACATCTGCTTCAGAATTTGGGAAATATTTAACCACACCTTTCATTTCCATCGCATCCGAAATTACCAATCCTTTAAAACCCAATTGTTCTTTCAACTCACCTGTTACAATAGGCCGCGAAAGTGTGGAAGGCAAATGCGCCGTAGTATCCAAGGCCGGGATATTCATGTGGGCAATCATAATTCCGGTAATTCCGGCCTTTATGGCTTCTTCAAACGGGTATATTTCCAGCGAATCCAAGCGTTGAATGGTGAAAGGCAGCAACGGCAAATCCTGGTGAGAATCTACATCGGTATCGCCATGGCCCGGAAAATGTTTGGCTGTGGTTAAAATTCCTTCGCTTTGCATGCCCTGCAAATAAGCAATGCCTTTTTTAGCCACATTAATTTTATTATCACCAAAAGAACGAAAACCTATGACCGGATTATTTGGATTGTTATTGACATCCATATCGGGCGCAAAATTCATCTGCATACCCATCCGCTTAAAATCCCGTGCCACAAATTGTCCCATTTTATAGATGAGGTTATTATCTCTGATCGCACCCAAAGTCATCTGATATGGAAAAGAGATGGTCGAATCCAGCCGCATTCCCAAACCCCATTCGCCATCCATTGCCACCAGCAACGGGACGCGCGATAATTTTTGGTAACGATTGGTCAAAGCCACCTGCCTGCCCGGTCCGCCCTGAAAAAAAACCAGTCCGCCAATATGCTCATGATGAATAACTTGCGCAACCGAATCTTCATAAGCCACACCTTTATTGGTATGCGCGCGCACCATCAGCAGCTGGGCAATGCGATCATGCCGGTTCAGCTTTTTAAATACAGAATCTACCCAATGGTTTTGCTGGGAAAGCTGATTCGCAGTAATTGGTTTTTGTGCAGAAACAGCTGCGGAAAGGCAGAGGAATAAGCTGGTGAAACAACAGGATTTGGAAAAAACAGACATGAACAAATGTATAAAATCAGGTATAGATTATGCTTCTTTTACCGTATAAAAATCTATACTGGCAATCTGCACTTCAGGTTATTCTTTCTGATCTGGCTTGTAGCCGATACACTTTCGTGGCTGATCGTCTTTTTCGGTAAACTTACTAAGGTAGGCGAACAACATTTCGATCTTTTCATCCTGTTTAACAAGCTTCTTTTCTACCTGCTCCGCCAGTAGCTGCACATCTTTATGCAACACCAGCATCTCCCTTAACTTAACAAATATCTCAATGATACGTATGCTCATCTGTATTGCCTTTTCACTCTTCAACACATTAGATAACATAAGTATTCCATGTTCAGTAAAAACATAAGGCAATGAGCCGCCTAATGATTGCTTCGATGGTATCGCATTTTGCGATACCATGTCTTCTATCTCCTGTTCGGTCAACTGAAACATAAAATTCTCGGGGAAACGGACTAGATTACGCTTAACCTGTTCCCTTAACCTGATCGCTTTTACGCCATACAGTTCTGCCAGATCCCTGTCTATCATTACTTTTTGTTCCCTGATGAGGTATATTTTGCTCATTACCGCCTCATCCGGTACGATTATATTGCTTGCCACGTGGTGTTTATCTTTGATTATATTAGTGTTTTATCCGAGTCTTATCAGCGAAAATATGCTTCTTTTACCGCATAAAATTTAATGTATTAAACAATTCCAATTTTTACCCGATAAAAACAGCATCACCTCAAAACCTACCGCTCACAAATATCTTTATACGGGCAATACTGGCAAGTTTCCAGCCGCGTAGTTTGTAAAAAAGGAATTTGCTGATCAAACATTTCAGCCAACGTGTTTTGCAGATGGCCGGTAAACGCCGCTTTGGCATCCTCCAAATCAACAGATTGCAAAATAGTTTTGCCGGATTTAAAGCGTGTGCCTTCCGTTTTCATCTTGCGCACGGCGTACAAATTGGGTTCAACCTGACTGGTTTTCCGCACCTGCTCATAAATGTAGGTGTAAAAAAGCGTTTGCACCACAGCTTTATTTTGAGATTTTCCGTCGCGCTCAAACAGCTTTTCCAACGAAGTATATTTTAGTTCGTCACTACCGGTTTTATAATCTACAATACGGGTTTGCCCGTCTTTTTCATCCACCCGATCCAAAATCCCGTACAGTTGCAGATACTTCTTTTGCCCGTTAATTTCTATCGGAAAATGATATTTATAATCCTTTTTATTTTCCAGTTCCACAATCTGAAATGGCGAGTGCAAATGATCGTGCGCCAAAATCGCTTTCATATATTCGGCCACAATTTGCAAAACAATTTGCTGCATACTGTTGGCTTGCTTGAGCTGCACCCGATTTTTGAACAGCACCTGCGAAAGTGCGGCGCGACAATATTCCGGAATTTTCGGTAGTTTTTGGTCGATGCGATCCGCCGTAATTACCGTATCGGTTTTGATCAGGTCCGCATAAAACCACTCCAGTGCCTGGTGCAAAGCCGAACCGATTTGGTTAGCTTCCAGGTTTTCGGACACTTCTTCCGGCTCTTTGATTTTGGCCACGTACCGAAAGAAAAATTGCAGTGTGCAGCTTAAGTAATTCGTAAAAGCCGTGGCCGAAATGTTAGTTGTTTTGAAAGGGTTTCCATTATAAAAAAAGCTTTCCATTTCCTTCCAAACTTTACCTTGTTTTGGGATGACAATGACATTGGAAGATTCAATCCGCACCGGCTGCTCCTGCTGCAAATAATTAAAATCCAGCTTGCTTTCGTAAGCCAGCTGCCGGATAAAACGGCTCGGTTCGGCAGCTTCCGTATCTCCGCCCAAACCATCATAAACCAGTGTAACTTTTTCTGATCGTTGCAGCAAGCGGTAAAAAAGATACGCAGAAATAGCATCCTGATTTTCCAAAACTGCCATGCCATTGGCGCGGCGCAAACTATCCGGGATGAACGATGGATTGACACTGCGCTTTGGCATCGTGCCTTCATTCATCCCCAAAATAATCACGTGTTCAAAATCCAGGCAACGGCTTTCCAGCATCCCCATCACCTGGATACCGCGCAAGGGTTCGCCTTCCAGCGGCACAGCCAAACTGGCCAGCGTTTTCCGGATCAATGCAAAAACCAGCGACAAACCCAAATTTGGTGCATAAGCATCCAGGTTGTCATGCAATAAATTCAGCTTTTTGCAAGCTTCCAAAATCAGGTTTGCTTCCAGTTCATTCAGCTGATTTTGGCGTTGACGTTGCTCTAAAACGGCCGTCAGCATCAAATATAAAGCATCAATCGTTTGCAAACCGGTATGCCGCGATGTAAAAAAGTTGGGCGCCAGGTTGGAAATCAAATGCAGTTCGGTCAGCGGTACTTCCACCCATTGATGGCTCAGCAGTTTGTTTTGTAATTCCTCGCGTTCGGCCGCTTTTACGCCCGAAAGCGGATGCGACAAAAACGCCAGTGCATCGCGGTAATAAACCGTGTGTTTTTGTTGTTTGTTGATCTGTTCCTGGATGTTCAGCCACAATTCCGTCAGCCCGAAAAGCGGCGATTGCGTGAGTGGATAACCCATCGTAATGTTCACAATCCCGGCTTCCGGCGGCAGCGTTTGCATCACCGGAACCAGCAAACTTTCATCTGCCAGAATAATGGCGGTTTTCTCGGGATCATCTGAAAAGGCAGACAAAGCTTCAAAATTAATTTTTTCGGTGAGGATTTTGGCCTGGGCCGCGTGACCTTGAGTTTTAATTACATCGACGATGCTTCTTTTATCGGCTAAAATTTGTTGCTGCGGAAACGAATTGATGAGTTCGCTTCTGTTGATATTTTTGCGGAGAAAAACGCCGGCTTCCTGCAAATTATCCTGTAAATAATAATCGTCTGTATCGAAATAAAACAACGCGCAACCTTCGTTTTGCCATTGCTTAAAAAGCTTTTCTTCGCATCGGTTTAAGGCATTAAAACCAATGAAAATCAGCTTTTTGTACGAAGAAACAAATTTGGGGCTATCCGCTGTTCCTGCTGCCAGGCGGCGGTAAGTTTGCGCCGTAGTAATCAAACCCCGGGCTTGCATTGCCTGATGAAAATTGCGGTATAAAAGAGGCATCCTAATCCATAATTCCAGGAATTTTTGCTGATGCGAGCGTTGTTTATCCGCAGAAAAAGACGACCAGAAACGCTCCAGAAACGCCTGCTGTTCTTCTGTAAAATGATCAAACTGCTGCTGGATTACCGCAATATCTTCCAGCTGCGTAAACAACAAACCGGCATCCACCAAATCGTAGTCCACTTCTGCAAAATCACTCAAAATAATGTTGGCCATCGGGAAAAACTGATCCGGCGAAAGCGTAGGTTTTCCTTCGGCAACCAACAATTTATTAAAATCCAGATGCAGGATAAAAAACTGTTTCAACTGATCGGCCACTACCAAATTAGTTGAAGCCGCAAAAAACGAGGAAATAGTGAAAAAAGCAGGGCTAAAAGAAGCATTGCCCTGCAACTCGCCCAAGTGTTTTTTCAGGAAAGCTTCCGGCCGTTTGTTGTTAAAAATGATGGCTGCTTCCTTCAAATCATCACCCAAACGGGCAATTAAATCGGCAGCAACTTCGCGGAGAAAAGGGATCATTCGGGGTTGTTAAAAGTGTAAGTCATTTTGTGCAACAGATAATCGTGCTGGTTGTGGCTGACTGTCCAGCTTTGATCCGGCAAAAATTTAAAACCAATTTTTTGATAACATTGAATGGCCGGCAGGTTATCTTCCAGCACAAATAATTCAACGGTTTTAGTTTGAAATTGCAGCTTGCATTCTGCCAATAAAAGGTAGATAAAAGAAGTACCGAAACCGTTTCCGCGATCTGCCGGATTACCAATCAACAATCTGCCGATCCGTGGAATGTTTGTTTCCTGCGGAATTATTTCGCCAAAAGCAATTGCTTGATTTTCAGCATTTAAACCGATGTAAAAGTTGTGGTCAGGATTTTCAGATTGATATTTTGAAAGCTGATTTCCGGTGATCGGATAAGAAAATGCAGTGCCGGCAAATTGAAAAAGTAAGTCCGGGCTGATGATCCATCTACTTAAAAAATTAAAATGCGCTGGTGTGTATTTTGTGATCGTCATTTAAACTACTTTTGTGTTTCATTAAATTTATTTATGGCAACACTAATTTTGGAAGTACCTGACAGCCAGTTAAAAATGGTAAAAAATGTATTGAAAGCTATTGGAGTCAATGTGAATAGTAATCAGATAACAACAGAAAAAATCCCGAACAAAATTACAAAAACTGCAATTGAAGATGCACGTAAGGGCAAGGTTATAAAGGTGAAGAATGTTGACGAACTTTTTAAAAGCATTTAATCATTTTGTTCATCCTTAACTATATCAACAGATTTATTAAAGACCTAAAATTAATTAAAAAACGGTCTCAAAAAGACTTTGGTTTATTAAACTTATTTGTAATAGAATTAAGTCAAAATGGCGTTAAAGATTTGCCGAAAAAGTATTTAGCCCATAAACTTAGAGGCGAATATAATGATTGCTGGGAGTGCCACGTAAAGCCAGATTTATTATTGATTTGGATTGAAATTACTACAGATAACGAGATCACTTTAATTCGTACCGGTTCTCATAGTGATTTGTTCTGATTGAAAATTTGGTTATTACAACAAAGCATATCTTTTCAGGTTTAAGCCAACAACAATCAAAATCTTTTTAAACAATACTTCTTTTATCAGGTAAAATTTATGCCGGTAAAAGAAGCATTCAAATCTAAACCAAAAGAAGCTGCCTCAATGTGAAGCAGCTTCTTTTGGTTATCAGCAAAATGATTTCAAGCCAAAACTTAATTATTTTTCAAGCCTAATTTATAGTTGGTTAAATCCAACATGTATTCATTGTTCAAAAAATAATTCAAGCCAAAAATGGAAAAATCATTTCCGGATGTTTTTGGGTTTTCCAGGTAAGTTAGGTAATCTGTGCCGGAAGTGGTATAAGTATAAGTAAAACCAGCAGTTGTAGCTGCTTTTACTGTACTGTTTGCCGGCAAAAGTGCAGCAGTTGCTGGTGCCGTACTATCTTCGATATAACTGTAAGGTGCCGTGCCGGAATCAAACAGGGCATAAGTTGTAAGCGTTTTGTTATTGTAAGTTACTGTTGATGAAACAATTGGGTAATATCCTGCTCCCGGATAACTCACCAATTGATGCTGTACAAAACCGGACGAGGAAGAAAGATCGGCTGCAGTTAAACCCAACGTAACTACACCCGGCACAAAAGTGGAATAGCCATTGCTTGAAAAATTGGAAGTACCCAAAGCGGCCATTTTGAATCCTTTGGTTAAGCCCGTTCCCGGATCAAAATAACTGAACGGACTGGTTATAAAAACGCCGTTGTTGAAAGTGATATTATAAATCGGTGCTACGCCCATCACATCAAAATCATGTGCAGCTGCCGTGGTCCCGCCTACATTTACGGCTTTGTAGTACAGGAAAAAAGGCAATCTTTTGACCACAATACTTCCGTTAATATCGCCAATGGTAACGGGCGCATAAGCCAGATTACCATAAACCGTGGCACCGCTGGTATTGCTGCCATAAGTTACGGAAGATTTTTGACTGGTGATCGTGATGCCGTTTACAACAACAGAATCTCCCGGAAAAACAAAGCCAGCAGTAGTGACCATAGAGGCCGGTACAATATTCTGCGCATCCAGCACCATTCCGCCCGAACCGGTATCAAAAACCATCCCGTAGGAAACGGTTTTCGTACCAACTTTAGAAACATTGATCTGTATCTGCCTGTAATTCAGCGTTGCATCTGTACCAAACTCATACAAACCGAGTTTTGTAGGCATGGCAACGGTTGGCGTAGTGGTTTTTTCTTTTTTACAAGAAGCCGCAAAAGCCAAGATCAAAAAGGCTCCTGAAATAACTGACAGAAATTTGGTATAGTAAATATTTTTCATATTAAAATAGGGATAAAGCAACCAAACTACAATATATTTTTTTGCTTTTAGTTTGGATTTATTTCAGCATAAAAGCATCATTTACAGTAGTATGAAGCTTTTGCTAATCTATTTAAAGGTAACCGGTTTTTAAAAAGTACATAAACAAGTATCGGCCAAAGATTGGTTTGTATCGATGAAACAACCAGCAAAAAACAATACTTCTTTTACCGGACAAAAACCAGCGGAAAGATATATTTCTCACATGCCTGGCTCATTACAAACTACTGTTTTTATCCTGCTAAAAATCAAGCATTTGCCAGCGCGCGGTCAAGATGAACGTAGCCGCCATCTACATGGATAATTTGTCCGGTGGTGTGGCTAGAACTTTCAGATAACAAAAAAGCTACCGTATTGGCAATTTCTTCCGAAGTTGTCATCCGGTTTTCCAAAGGGATTTTCCGGGTGATTTCTGTTAATTTTTCCTGCGGATGATCCAGCGTTTTGATCCAGGTTTCGTAAGCCGGCGTCCAGCATTCGGCCACCACCACTGCGTTTACACGGATACCATATTTCAACAATTCCACCGCCCATTCGCGTGTTAAAGCGTTGCGCCCGCCGTTTGCCGCTGCATAAGCCGACGTATTTCCCTGCCCGGTTTCTGCAGTTTTGGAGGTAATGTTGAGGATAGGGCCTTTGGATTTGATCAGTTCCGGCAAAGCATAGTGCGCCATCAAATAATAATGGACCATGTTTTTGTGCAGGCTCGCCATAAAATCTTCGTAATTACCTTTTTCTAAACCCACACCATCGTTTACGCCCGCATTATTGACCAATCCTTCAATTCGACTAAATTTTTCGATCACCGCATCTATCGCTTTTTTACATTCCTGCGGATCAGAAAGTTCTGCAAGCACCTGAAAAGCTTGTCTGCCGGAAGCCTCAATTTCAGCAACTGTTTTTAGGTTATCTGCTTCGTTATGGCCAATAATTACCGGAATTGCACCTTCCGCAGCCAATATTTTGCTGATGCCCTCGCCGATACCTTTTGCGCCACCGGTAACAATAATGACTTTATTTTTCAGTTTTAAATCCATACTTTTTTGGTTGAGATGCTTCTTTTAGCACCTAAATTTCAGAGTTTGTAAAAGCTGGCCGCATTGCCTCCCCAAAAAAGCTCCTGCTCGTTTTGGGTTAAGGTTGAAGTGTAATTTTGAACGATCGAAAGCATTTTTTCATATCCGCCAGCCAGATTACAAACCGGCCAATCGGAACCAAATAAGATTCTTTTTGCGCCAAAAACTTCAAAAACCACATCCAGATACGGCGTAAAATCTTCCGGTTTCCAGTTTTTCCAATCCGCTTGGGTTACCATTCCGGAAACTTTGCAGCTTACGTTTCCCATTTTTGCAATCGCCGAAATATCCTTTTTCCAGTCATCAATATTTTTATTTTTAATATCCGGTTTGGCAAGGTGATCAATCACAAAAGGCTGATCCGGAAAAGCTTCAACCAATTTTTTTGCGTTTTGCAGATGCTTTGGGTAGATGAGTAAATCGTATGTAAAACCAAACTTCCGCAGCAAAGAAACGCCGTGTATGAATGATTTTTGCAGCATAAAAGAAGCATCCGGTTCACCTTGTAAAATATGGCGGAAACCTTTCATCAGCTTAAAACCACTGTAAAATTCCAACCGCGATTCAACTTCCGAAGAACATAAATTAACCCAACCTACAACGCCTTTGATGATGCTGTTTTTATCGGCATTTTTTAGCTGGAACTCATTTTCTGCTTCAGATTGATCGGATTGGACAACTACGCAGCCATCAAAACCATTTGTTTTCAAGATCGGTCCCAAGTGGTCCGGCAAAAAATCACGCTGGATTTCGGGCATAGAACCATCGATCCAAATATCCCTTACCGGATCAAAAACCCAAAAATGCTGGTGCGCATCAATTTTTTGCATACGCTTTTACCACCTGTCGCGAAGTCCCCAAGCCGTCAATTCCCAGTTCCACCACATCGCCGGGTTTTAAGTAAAAAGGTGGATTAAAACCCAAACCAACGCCGCTTGGGGTTCCGGTAGATATGATATCGCCTGGCAATAAAGTCATGAACTGGCTGATGTACGAAACCAATTTTGGGATGCCGAAAATCAGATCGTCGGTATTGCCGTCCTGCAACATTTGGCCGTTCAATTTCAGCCATAAACGCAGCTTGTGCACATCTTCGATCTCGTCTTTGGTGGCCATAAACGGGCCAACCGGCGCAAACGTGTCGCAGCCTTTGCCTTTGTCCCAAGTGCCGCCGCGCTCCAGCTGAAACTCGCGCTCCGAAACATCATTGTGCAGGCAATATCCGGCCACATAATCCATTGCGTCCGCTTCATCTACATAGCTGGCTTTTTTACCGATCACCAAAGCCAGTTCCACTTCCCAATCGGTTTTTACAGAATTTTTTGGAATGACGATAGCATCATCCGGGCCAACCAAAGCGGTGGTGGATTTGAAGAACAAGATCGGTTCTTCCGGGATTTTGGCACCGGTTTCCTGTGCATGTTTGGCGTAATTCAACCCAATACAAACAATTTTGGAAGGCCGCGCAATAGGCGGTCCAAGTCGCTCGCTATCAGGCACTTCAATCAGCCTTCCTTGATTGGCTTTTACAAATTCTTCCAATCGTGCCAGGCCATTATCTTCAAAAAACTGTTCGTTGTAATCGCCGCCGTAAGCAGAAACGTCGTAACGCACATCGTCAATGATGACACCAATTTTTTCTTTTCCGGCATCGCCGTATCTTATTAGTTTCATGGTTTTAATTTTAGGTTGATAAAAACAGTATGCTTCTTTTATCTGTAGTTTTTAATTATTCAGTTTGATAAAACCGCCGTCCAAAGGATAATCGCAACCGGTTACAAAACCAGCCTCATCCGAGCATAAATACAAAGCCAAAGCGGCCACTTCTTCCGGTTCGCCCATGCGGCCGATTGGCTGGCTGTCAGACAATTTAGCAAACATTTCTGCTTCACGCCCGGCATAGTTTTTTGCAATAAAACCATCGACAAAAGGCGTGTGGATGCGTGCCGGGGAAATGCTGTTGCAGCGGATCTGATCATCCAGATAATCCCGCGCCACGGATAAAGTCATGGCAAAAATAGCACCTTTGCTCATCGAATACGCAAAACGATCGGCCAACCCAACCCAGGCCGCAATTGAAGCCATATTCAAAATTACGCCGCCGCCATTCGCCTTCATATTCGGGATTGCCGCATACAAACAGTTGTAAGCACCTTTAACGTTGATGTTGAAAACACGCTCAAAATCAGCTTCGTCGGTGTTATCTGCACGGCCAACATGCGCCACGCCAGCATTGTTAACCAAAATGTCGATCTTATCAATCTTCATAAATGTTTCCAGGATTTGCTGCTGATTGCTTACATCGGCACTGTACACAAAAACTTTTCCACCTTCAGCTTCAATTTCTACCGCTGTTTGCTCGCCGGCTTCTGCATTCAGTTCGATGATATGAACCACGGCTCCCTGCCTGGCAAAAAGTGTGGAAATAGCTTTTCCGATACCGCTGCCGCCGCCGGTAATGACCGTATTTTTACCTGTCAAATCAAACATGATGCTGTTTTTATAGTTGAAAAATCTTATCCGCTAATAACCATTTTTCGCCGGGTTTTGCTTGCGGCAACGCCTGCTGATATTTCCAAATCAGCTTTTCCCATTCCTGCACTTTTGGGTTGATGGCATCCATTTCGGCTTTTTTTTCAAAGCTAAAAGAAGCATCAGCCTCCATCAGCATAAACAAACGGTTGCCCAGCAGATAAATTTCCATGTTGATGATCCCGGCATCTGTAATGCTTTTTTTGATCTCCGGCCACACGTTTTGATGGTAGCGTTTGTACTCGGCAATCAGTTGCGGTTCATCAACCAGATCAAGCGTAAAACAATATTTTTGCATTTTTATAATATTGGCGATACTGTTTTTATCGGGTTTAATTTGGTACGATGTCCTCTCCAGCCAAAATTAGCCACCACCGCAAAGCAAAACATCGGCACAAAATAACCGAACTGAATATTGTTTGCAGCATCGCCGATATAAGCAAAAATACGCGGCAAAATGGCACCGCCCACAATGCTCATCACAATTAAACTGCTGCCGATAGCGGTATCGTTTCCGAGGTTTTTAATACCGAGCGCGAAGATGGTTGGAAACATGATCGACATGAAAAAACAAACGGCAATAACGGTGTAAACTGTAACCATGCCATGCAGAAAAATAGCTGATAAACAAAGCATTACGTTGATGGCTGCATAAACACCGAGCAGGCTGGGCGGCTGGAAATACTTCATCAAAAACGTACCGATAAAGCGGCCGATCAAAAAAGCGATCCCGCAGGCACCCAAATAATCTGCTGCTTTTACCTCGGTAATTCCGGCAGATTTGGTGGCATATAAAATGAACAGGCTAAAAACCGAAACCTGCGCGCCGATGTAAAAAAACTGTGCGGCCATGCCCCAAGCCAAATGTTTATGTTTTAAGGTTTGGAAGATGTTTTTATCAACAGCATGTTCTTCTTCTGATTTGATGTCGGGCAGTTTGGTAAAGGCAAAAGCGATGGCGATGACAACCAAAATCGTCCCCAAAATAAAATAAGGCGTTTTGACGGATGAAGCTTCGGCGGCTAAGGCGATTTTGCGTGCAGCGGCCGTCATTTGGTTCAAAGCTTTTTCAGAATAACCTTTGGTGAGGATGATCCGCGCGCCGATGATCGGTGCCAGTGCAGCCGCCAAACCATTAAAAGATTGCGCAAAATTGAGGCGTTGTGTTGAACTTTTTGCATCGCCCAAAGAAGAAATGTAAGGATTGGCAGCGGTTTCTAAAATTGTCAGCCCGCAGGCAATGATGAACAATGCAACCAGGAAAAAGCTGTATTGCTGCGTGTTGGCCGCCGGAATAAACAGGTAAGCACCAAAAGCAAAAAGCAGCAAACCGGTGATGATACCGGTTTTGTAGCCGTACTTTTTCATGATGAACCCCGCGGGCAAAGCCATCACAAAATAGGCGATAAAAACAGCAGAATCTACCAGCGTGGCCTGAACGGTTGTTAAGGTAAAAGATTTTTTAAGGTGCGGGATTAAAATCGGGTCGAGGTTGTGCGCAAATCCCCACAAAAAAAACAGAGAAGTTACTAAAATCAGCGGAAACAGGAACCTATTTTGCGGCATCAAACCCGGTTTTTAAAGATGTAAACTGGCCGCTAAATATAGATTTTATCCCGAAGTATTACTAAATTTTATGCGATAAAAGAAGCATTGCCGGTTAGCTGTTCTCTTCCCAAATGCTGGCTAAATGCACTATCGTATCTACCGCTTTTTGCATATCCTGTACCGAAACCCATTCTTCTTTACCGTGAAAAGCATGTTCGCCCGCAAAAATATTGGGGCAGGGCAAACCCATGAACGACAGGCGCGAGCCGTCCGTTCCGCCGCGGATGCTGCGCAATTTCGGCTCCAAACCTGCCCGGCGAATGGCTTGCATTCCATAATCAATCACTTGCTGATGCTGATCCAGAACCTGCTTCATATTGCGGTATTGCTCATGGATTTTGAGGGTAAAAGAAGCATACGGAAATTCCTGCAGCACACTTTCGGCCACCTCACGGATCACGGTGGCATATTTTTCCAGTTTCTCGTCTTCAAAATCTCGGATGATAAAATCGATGATTGCTTCTTCCACATGGCCGCTGATGCAAACCGGATGGATAAAACCTTCTTTGGCAGATGTGGCTTCGGGAGAAAGTTTTCTCGGCAATTCAACCAAAATTTTGCCGGCAATTTTGATCGCGCTTTCCATTTTGCCTTTTGCAAAACCGGGATGCGCGCTGATGCCTTTTATTTTGAGTTGTGCGCCATCTGCAGAAAAAGTTTCGTTTTCAATCGTCCCGGCAGATTCCCCGTCGATGGTATAACCAAAATCGGCTGCTAATTTTTGCATATCGGCTTTGTCTACGCCACGGCCGATTTCCTCATCCGGCGTAAACAAAATCTTGATCGTGCCATATTTTATTTCGGGATGGTCCATCAGCTGGCGGCAGGCATCTACAATGGCAGCCAGCCCGGCTTTGTTATCAGCCCCAAGCAACGTCGTTCCGCTGGCCGTAATCACATCATTACCGATCTGGTACTTCAAATCCGGGTGTTCATCAAGCCGGATAACCACTTCCGGATCATCAGGCAAAACCAAATCCTGGCCCTGATAATTGGCATGGACAATCGGCTGCACATTTTCGCCGCTGCAATCCGGCGAAGTATCTATATGCGCACAAAAGCAGATCACCGGAACTGCCTTATCTGTGTTGGCCGGAATGGTGGCATACACATAACCGTATTCGTCCAAATGCGCATCTTCCAGGCCGATTTCGAGCAGTTCATCAGCCAAAATCCGGCCTAAATTTTTTTGTTTTTCGGTGGAAGGCGTGGCCTTTGAAGCCGGATCTGACTGTGTATCAACCACTACGTATTTTAAGAACCTATTTTGTACCGTGTACTGCAACATAAGCGATCCATTCATCGTTAAACATTTTTGATAATAAGTTAATAATTCTACTTTTGGAAATAGCCGCCTTCAAAACTAAATGATAATATGATATTCGGACAGATCATAAAAAAATATAATCTCTTGAAAAAGTTCTACTTCCTAATTGCTTTTGTGTTGCTCAGTTTTACTGTTTCTGCCCAGATCGGTTACAATTATGATCAATTTAGTTTGGGTTTAGGCGT
>JAABUT010001383.1_pt1 | contig 27895 bp, 27 predicted proteins | sample 5559281 | NCBI WGS metagenome assembly JAABUT01 (sample SAMN10711880, study PRJNA513359) | rock metagenome | isolation source: Antarctica rocks | place: Antarctica: Victoria Land, Ricker Hills nord | collected 2016-01-04
CTGGTCCACCCAGTCCCGCCGCTCGGCACGCGACTTGGTGCGGCCGAACACCTGGTCGACCGCCAGCATCACGTTCTCCCGGCAGGTCAGCCAGGGCAGCAGCGAGTGGTTCTGGAACACCACGGCACGGTCGGGTCCCGGGGCATCGACCTCCCGCCCGTCCAGCAGCACGCCGCCCTGGCTGCTGGGCAGCAGGCCGGCCACGACGTTGAGCAACGTCGACTTGCCGCAGCCGGAATGGCCGATCACGGCGACGTATTCGCCGCGGTCGATCTTCAGCGTCACCTGCTGCAGCACGTCCGGAGCGTCGCGGCCGAAGCGCACCGACACGTCCGAAATCTCAAGGAAATGGGTCATGCCGCCCCCTATGCCGCCTGGGTCCCGCGGGTGACGACGCGCCCGGCCAGGGCCACCAGCCGGTCCAGCACGAAGCCGACCAGGCCGACATAGATCAGCGCCACGATGATGTCGGAGATGTTGGACGAGTTCCACGCGTCCCAGATGAAGAAGCCGATGCCGACGCCGCCGATCAGCATCTCGGCGGCCACGATCGCCAGCCACGACAGCCCGACGCCGATGCGCAGCCCGGTGAAGATGTACGGCGCCGCGGCCGGCAGCACGATCTTGGCGAAATACTTGAACCCGCCGAGCCGGATCACCCGCGCCACGTTGCGGTAGTCCGTCGGCACGTTGCGCACGCCGACCGCGGTGTTGATGATCACCGGCCAGATCGCGGTGATGAAGATCACGAAGATCGCGCTCGGCTGGGCGTCGCGGAAGGCCGCCAGCGACAGCGGCAGCCAGGCCAGCGGCGGCACCGTGCGCAGCACCTGAAATATTGGATCCAGCCCGCGCATCGCCAGGTTCGAGGTGCCCACCAGCATGCCGAGCGCGATGCCGGCGACGGCAGCCAGGGTAAAGCCCAGCGCCACCCGCTGCAGGCTGGCGAACAGGTGCAGGCCCAGGCCCTTGTCCAGCCCGCCGCGGTCATAGAACGGATGCAGAATAAGCTCGCGGCTGTCCGACCAGATCTTGGTGGGGGCCGGCAGGCCGGCGCTGGGCCGGTCGGCGGCGATCTGCCACACCGCGAAGATGATCGACAGCATGACCAGCAGCGGCACCGTGTCGCGCAGATGTCCGCGGATTGCGAAACCCGCCTGGCGCAGGCGCCGCGCCGTCGTGGGCACGTGCGGCACCACCGCCGCACGGGACTCGTCCAACCCGCCGACCTTGACCGCTGTCGCCATGTCCGCAGCCCCCGTCACGCGATCTTCTTGATGCTGTGGCCGGCGAGGTAATCCGCCGGCTTGGCCGGATCGAACACGTGGCCATCGAAGAAGGTCTCGGTCCCGCGCGACGTGCTGGCCGGCATGTCGCCTGCCGCCACGCCGGCCAGCCTGGCCGCCGAGCGCCAGATGTCCTTCCGGTTGACCGCGCGATCAGCGCCCTGGTGTCCAGGTCGGTCGGCAACACGCCCCAGCGCATGTCCTCGGTCAGGAACCACAATTCGTGCGACTGAAACGGGTATGACGCATGGTCGGCCCAGAACTTCATCCGCACCGGCGAACCGACAACCTTGCGGCCGTCGCCGTAGTCCACGTCGCTTCTGGACCGCGGCAGGATGTCGGCCGGCGGCACGTTGAACCAGGCGCGCCTGCCCAGCAGGCCGGCAAGCTCCTCCTTGTTCTCCAGCCGGTCGGCCCAGATCTGCGCCTCGATCACCGCCGCGGTGATCGCCTCGGCGGCGCGCGGATGCTTTGCCACCCAGTCGCCGCGCATGGCCAGCGACTTCTCCGGATGATCCCGCCATATCTCGCCGGTGGTGCAGGCGGTGTAGCCCATCGACTGGTTGACCAGCTGGTCGTTCCACGGCTCGCCGACGCAGAACGCGTCCATCGTGCCGACCTTCATGTTGGCCACCATCTGCGGCGGCGGCACCACGATGGTGTCCACGTCGCGGTCCGGATTGATGCCGCCGGCCGCCAGCCAGTAGCGCATCCACAGATCGTGGGTGCCGCCCCGGAAGGTCATCGCCACCTTGCTGTCCTTCTTCGCGGCAAACGCGGCCTTCAACGGCGAAGCGTCCAGCTTCGCCCCCGTCGCCATCAACGCCCGAGACACGCTGATCGCCTGCCCGTTGGTGTTCAGCCGCGCCAGGATGTTCATCGCGACCAGCTGGCTGTTCTGAACGATCCGCCCGGACGCCATCAGATACGGCATCGGCGTCAGAATATGCGCCCCGTCGATGCCGCCACCTCCACCACCCAGCACCAGGTTGTCCCGCGTGCCGCCCCATGACGCCTGCTTCAGCACCTCCACGTCCGGCATGCCGTATTTGGCGAACAGCCCACGCTCCTTCGCCACAATCAGCGGCGCCGCATCGGTCAACGCGATGTAGCCAAGAATCGCCTTTTTTACCTCCGGGCCAGCGCTCTGAGCCAAAGCGCCATGCGGCAGCACCGCACGAGCAGCGCCCAGCAAAGCGGCAGTACAAAGCAAACGGCGCCGGGCAATCGATCGCATCGAAAATTCTTGAGGCAAAATGAACAGGGCCGGTGATCAACCGCCCCGCCATCATCACAGCAATCATCATGCCACATCAGAAACGGCCAGAAGTCATGCAAACTCAACCAACAACCGCCCTCAACACAGGCAATAAAGCCAAACCAAGTGCACCCTGCCCACTCCCGCGCCATTTCGGCGGTGCCTATGGGCAAAGAAAGGCCGGGGCTTTGCTCCTGGACCCCACCAAGATGCGCTGCGCGTCGCGCGAAGGCGCGCACCGGACGTCGCGCGAAGGCGCGCACCGGACTTGGCGGGTCTAGGGCAGAACCCTGGCCTTGCTTTTGCCTACACCGGCAACACGATGCGGGCGCGCAGGCCGCCGAGGGGGCTGGTGTCGAGGGTGATATCGCCGCCGTGGGCGCGGATGATGTCGCGGGCGATGGTCAGGCCAAGGCCGGTGCCGCCGGCGGCGCTTTCGAACGGTCGGAAGGCGTCTTCGCGGTTGGGGGGCGGGATGCCGGGGCCGTCGTCGTCCACCGTCACCAGCACGCTGCGTTCGCCCAGGCGGCTGGCGGATAGGGCCACGGTGTGGGCGTGGCGGCGGGCGTTGTCGACCAGGTTGGTGACGGCGCGGCGGATCGCGTCCGGGCGCAGCGGCAGCATGATCTCGTCAGGTGTGTCCACGTTCAGCTGGGTGCCGGTGCGGCGGGCGCGGGTGGCGACGTCGTTCAGGATGCCGGACAGGTCGGTGGCGACGGATTGTTCCTCGCCGACGCCGCGCACGAAGGCGAGGTAGCCGCCGATCATGCGGTCCATCTCCTCCAGGTCCTCGGTCATGTCGGCGAGGTCGGCGCGGGTGTCGTCACGGGCCGGCATCATCGCCAGGGCCAGGCGCAGGCGGGTGATGGGGGTGCGCAGGTCGTGGGACACGCCGGCCAGCATCCGGGTGCGCTGGCGCAGCAGGCGGTCCAGACGTTCCTGCATCAGGTTGAAGGCACTGGCGGCCTGGCGCACTTCGGTGGCGCCTTCGGGCTTGACCGACGGGTGTTCGCGGCCGAGGCCGAAGGCTTCGACGGCGGTGGCCAGCCGGCGAATGCCGCGCACCTGGTTGCGCATGAACAGGGCGGCGATGCCGAACAGCAGCAGCGCCGAGCCGACCAGCCAGATCACGAACAGGTAGATGGTGCCGGTGTACAGGCGCTTGCGCGGCGCCTCCACCTCCATCACGTCGTCGGGCAGCTGGATGCGGATCAGCACGGACTGCGAGTCGGATTGCCAGTCGGTGGTGAACGGCCGGGCCACGCGCTCGCGCAGGGCGGCGGCGAGGTTGCCCTCGACCAGCCCGATCAGCGGCTGGCTGCGGCTGGGCGGCAGCACCTCGCCGGGCTCGATGCGCACGAACAGCTCAAACTTTTCCCACGCGTTGCGCAGAATCCAGCCGCGGTCGCGCTCGCCGGGGTAGCGGGCGAGCAGGTCGATGGTGGTGGCGACCTCGCCGGCGATGGCGGACGAGAAGCGGCGCGACACCACGTCCAGGTGGCTGCCGTAGAAGATCATCAGCGCCACGGCTTCCACCAGCACCAGCGGGATGAGCACGATCAGCAGGCTGCGGGCCAGCAGGCTGCGCGGCAGCACGCGGCGGAAGATGCGGGCGACGGCGGGGATGCGCAGGTGCACGGCGCCTATAGTCCGGGCTTGAGGATGTAGCCGCGGCCGCGCACGGTATGCAGGAAACGCGGCTCGCGCGGGTCGGTCTCGATCTTGCGGCGCAGGCGGGTGACCTGGACGTCGATGGCGCGCTCGCTGGCCTCGTCCATTTCCAGCCCGGCGGCAAGTTCCTCGCGCGACAGGATCTCGTTGGCCTTGCGGGCGAGGGCGGTCAGCAGCGCCGCTTCCCCGCCGGTCAGCCGGATGACGCCGGCCGGTCCGGACAGCTCGCCGCGGTCGATGTCGAACACCAGCCGGCCCAGCGGCAGCCGGCCGGTGCGCGCGCCTGGCGCCGGCGGCGGGGTTCCGCGGCGCAGCATGGCACGGATGCGCAGCAGCAGCTCCTTGGGTTCGAACGGCTTGGGCAGGTAGTCGTCCGCGCCGGCCTCGAAGCCGGCGATGCGGTCTTCCGGGCTGCCGGCGGCGGTCAGCAGCAGGATGGGCGGGTCGGGGCTGTCCTGGCGCAGCGACTCGGTCAGGCTGAGGCCTGACTCGCCGGACATCATCACGTCCAGCACCATCAGGTCGGGCTGCAGGAAGCGCAGCTGCTCGCGCGCCACGGCAGCGGACTCGGCGGTGGTGACGCGGAAGCCGTTCTCGGCCAGGTAGCGCGACAGCAGGCCGCGCAGCCTGGCATCGTCGTCCACGACCAGGATAAGCGAGTCTTCGGCCATCGTTCAGGCCTGCCGCGCGCGGCCCGGGCCTGGCTCGGCGCGGTCGACGTAGCGGCGGGCGTTGTCGTCCATGATGCCGCGCATCACCCGGCGGAAGCCTTCCACAGCGGCGCCGCCGGCATCGCGGTAGGCGGCGGCCAGGCGTTCGCGCTGGCGCTCGTACAGCCGCCGCTCCAGCGCCAGACCGGACGGCGTCAGCGTCAGCAGGCGCTGGCGGCGGTCGGCGTGGCCCTGCGCCAGCGCGACGTGGTCGCGCTCGACCAACTCGTTCAGCACCCGCGCCAAGCTCTGCTTGGTGATGCATAGGATGGCGAGCAGGTCGCTGACGGCGATGCCCGGATTGCGGCCGACGAAGTGCAGCACCCGGTGATGGGCGCGGCCAAGCCCGATCTCGTCCAGGATGACATCGGCGGCGCCGGTGAAATCGCGATAGGCGAAGAACATCATGTCCTGGGCGGCACGGATTTCCTCCTCGCGCAGGAACAGCAGGCTGGCGCCGACCTTCCACTCGGCGGTTCGGGGTTCGATGGTTCGGGGGTCGGGAGCCCTGGTGTCGCCCTTCAGGTCGGGCATGGCAGGCATTCCTTTAAGTTAGGACAGCAACATTGACGGAAACGGCACATGATTATAGCGTTTGGGTGCGTCAAGCAATAATATTTCGTGGAGAACCCGGATGACGTTGATTCCTTTCGATGACCGCGACGGCCAGATCTGGTTCGACGGCGTCATGACGCCCTGGCGCGACGCGAAGCTGCACGCCCTGAGCCATGGCCTGCACTATGGCAGCGGCGTCTTTGAAGGCGAAAGGGCCTATGCCGGCAACATCTTCCAGCTGCGCACCCACACCGAGCGGTTCTTCAACTCCGCCCGCATCCTCGGCTTCGACATCCCCTACACCGTGGGCGAGATCGAGGCGGCCTGCATGCAGGTCGTCGCCGCCAACGGCCTGGCCGACGCCTACATCCGCCCGATCGCCTGGCGCGGCAGCGAGCAGCTCGCCGTTTCCGCGCAGATGACCAAGATCCATGTGGCGATCGCAACCTGGGCCTGGCCGAGCATGTACGGCGCCGACCGCATGAAAGGCGTGCGGCTGGACATGGCAACGTGGAAGCGCCCGCACCCGGAAACTGCGCCGACCGCGTCCAAGGCCACTGGGATGTACATGATCGGCACGTTGTCCAAGCACGCCGCCGAGGCCAAGGGCTTCAACGACGCGCTGATGTTGGACTGGCGCGGGCACGTGGCCGAGGCGACCGGCGCGAACGTCTTCTTCGTGTTCGACGGCGAGCTGCACACGCCGACGCCGGACTGCTTCCTAGACGGCATCACCCGCCGCGCCGTGATGCGCCTAGCCGCCCGCAACCAGATCAAGGTGGTGGAACGCACCGTGATGCCGGAGGAGCTGGCACGCGCCAACGAGGTGTTCCTGGTCGGAACCGCCGCCGAGGTCAGCCCGGTGCGGGAGATCGCCGGGCAGACCTATACGCCTGGGGCGATCACGGAAACATTGCTGAACGACTTCGAGAAGCTGGTGCGGATGGCGCCAGAAGAAGTCCAGAAGCAACTCGCAGCATAAGCAAGGTTGGGGAAGCGAGCCGCTTCCCCAAACCCCCCGGGCGATTAATTTAGCTCCGCCAGGTGGCAGGCGGCTTCGTGACCCGACGAACCGTGACGGGTCAGCGGCACCTCGGTCGAACAGCGGGCGACCGCGATCGGGCAGCGTGGGTGGAACGGACAACCCGGCGGGATCGCCAGCGGGCTGGGCAACTCACCGACCAGCGCCGCGCGGGTCGGGCGCGGCTGCATCGGGTCGGGCGGGTCCATCCCTGGGGCGGCGCGCAGTAGCGCCTGCGTGTAAGGGTGCGCAGGGGCTGCGAAAATGGCGTCCGCGGTACCTAGTTCGACCACTCGGCCGAGATACATCACCGCTACCCGGTGCGCGAGATGACGCACCACGCGCAGGTCGTGCGACACGAACAACATCGCCAAACCCAGCCGGTCCTGCAGGTCAAGCAGCAAATTCAGAATCTGCGCCTGTACCGACACGTCCAGCGCCGACACGATCTCGTCGGCGATCAGCAACTCGGGCTCGACGGACAACGCACGGGCGATGGCGATGCGCTGGCGCTGGCCGCCGGAGAACTCGTGCGCCATGCGCCCGGCGGCATCGGCTGGCAGCCGCACCAGCGCCAGCAGCTCCGCCACCCGCGCCGCGCGCCGGTCCGGGGCCACCAGCCGATGCACCTGCAACGCCTCGGTCAGCATCTCGCCCACCGTCATGCGCGGGTTGAGCGAGCCGAACGGATCCTGGAAGACCATCTGCACACGGCGGTTGTAGCGTCGCAGGGCATCGCCGCGCAGGTCGCGCACATCGGCGCCGTCGAACGCGATCTGCCCGCCGTCCAGCTCGATCAGCCGCACCAAGGCGCGGGCCAGGGTGGATTTGCCGCAGCCGGATTCGCCCACGATCGCCAGCGTCTCGCCGCGCCCGATCGACAGGGTGACGCCGTTCAGCGCCCGCACCGCCGGCCGCGGACCACCGCGCAGCATGGCGCCCAGGCCGCGGCGAACGGCAAAGCTGCGGGTCAGGTCGTCGGCGACGAGCAGCGGCGAGATCATGCCGCGCGAAGCTTCTCGTCGCGGATCACGTTCGGCCTGACGCACCAGGTGTGATGCCCGTCGCCGGCCGACAGCATCGGCGGCGGCGCCCCGCAGGCTGCGTCGGCAAACCCGCAGCGCGGCGCGAAACGGCACCCCGGCGGCGCCTGGCCAGGTGCCGGCGGCTGGCCGGGGATGGAAACAAGATGCTGGCGGGCATGGCGCTGGTCGGGTACCGAGCGCATCAGCCCCAACGTGTAGGCGTGCGCGGGCGCGCGGAACACGTCGTACACCGCCCCGGACTCCATCACCCGCCCGGCATACAGCACTGCCACCCGGTCACAGGTGCCGGCGACGATGCCAAGGTCATGGGTGACGAGCACCACCGCCATGCCAAGATCATCCTTCAGCCGCAACAGCAGCTTTAAGATCTGGTCCTGAATGGTCACGTCCAAGGCGGTCGTCGGCTCGTCCGCCAGCAGCAGATTCGGCTCGCCGGCCAGCGCGATGGCGATCATCACCCGCTGCCGCATGCCGCCGGAGAACTCGTGCGGGTAGCTGCCCAGCCGGCGCCGCGCATCCGGAATGCCGACCATGTCGAGCAGCTCCACGGCGCGAACGCGGGCGGCCGCACCACGCAGACCCAGATGCTCGCCCAGACTCTCGGTGATCTGCAAACCGACGGTCAACACCGGGTCAAGCGCGGTCATCGGCTCCTGAAACACCATGCCGATCCCCCGCCCGCGAACCCGGCGGATGGCGGCCTCAGGCAAACCCAACAGCTCCTGTCCCTGCCACACCACGCTGCCGCCAACCACCGCCCGACCCGGCAACAGCCGCAAAACAGCACGCAGGCTAAGACTCTTGCCGGAACCGGACTCCCCAACAATGCCCAGCATCTCGCCAGCCGCCACATCGAAGCTGATGCCGTCAACCTGCGCCACCCCCCCAATCCGCACCGACAACCCCCGCACCGCCAACATCACGCCCGCCGTCTGAGCAGGGCGGAGGCGGCATCGCCGAGGAGACTGAAGCCGAGGCCGGCGAGCACGATGGCGAGGCCGGGGAAGATGGACATCCACCAGGCGGTGGTCATGAAGTTTTTGCCGTCGGCGATCAGCACGCCCCATTCCGCTGTTGGAGGCTGGGCGCCCAGGCCAAGGTAGCCGAGGCTGGAGCCGAGCAGGATGGCGAGCGCCATGTCGGTCATCCAGTAGATCAGGACGGGCGTGATGGCGTTGGGCAGCAGGTGGCGAAACAGGATGCGGGGCCAGCCGTAGCCCATGACGCGGCCAGCGGCGGCGTAGTCGCGTTTCATCTGACCGAGAATTTCGGCGCGGATCAGCCGGGCGTAGACGATCCAGCCGACCGAGCTGATGGCGATGTACATGTTGATGAGGCCGGGGCCGAGCACGGCGACGATGGCGATCACCAGGACCAGGAAAGGCACCGTCACGATCAGGTCGACCAGGCGGCGGAACAGCACGTCGGCGATGCCGCCGAAGTAGCCCAGCATGGCGCCGGCGAAGGTGCCGAACACGGCGGGGAACAGGGTGGCGAAGATGGCGATCTGCATGTCGACGCGGGTGGCCCAGATCACCCGGGACAGGATGTCGCGGCCGAAGTTGTCGGTGCCGAACGGGTGCGCCCAGGACGGCGGCTGCAGGGTGGCGCGGTAGTTGAACTGCAGCGGATCGTATGGCGCCACCCAGTCCGGCGCCACCGCGCACAGCACCAGCAGCAGCACGATGGCGGCACCGACCATCGGCGCCGGGCCGACGCGCAGGCGTCTTCTGCGCGCGGCGGCCGGCTCGGCCAGGATCGGTGCATCCACCGCCGCCTCGCTCACGCGTCCACCCGCGGGTCGAGCACGGCCTGGAGCGTGTCCACCACCAGAAAGGTGAGTGACACCATCACCGCCAGCACGATGGTCAGTCCCTGCACCACGGCGTAGTCGCGTGAGAAGATGCTGTCGACCATGAGGCGGCCGATGCCGGGGATGGCGAACACCGTTTCCGTCACCACCGCGCCGCCGACCAGGGTGCCGATGTGCAGGCCCAGCAAGGTGACGGTGGAGACCAGCGCGTTGCGCAGCACGTGGCGCCCCAGCACCAGGCGCCGGCGCAGGCCCTTGGCGGTGGCGAACTGGACGAACTCGGCGTTGAGCACGCCGATCAGGGCGTCGCGCAGGTTGCGCATCAGGATGGCGGCGAAGCTCAGCGCCAGGGTCATCGACGGCAGCAGCAGATAGTACAGGTTCTCCACGAAGCTGCCGCCGATGCCGCCGACCGGGAACCAGCCCAGCCCGGCCGCCAGCGTGATAAGAAGAATGAGGCCCAGGTAGAAGGTCGGCATGGACAGGCCGAGCTGGCACAGCAGCCGGATGCAGGTGTCGGCAATCCCGCCCTCGTTCAGCGCGGCGACGAAGGCCAGCGGCACCGCCAGCAGCAGCGCGATGACCGTCGCCATTCCCGTCAGCATGACTGTGTTGGGCAGGCGCTCCACGATCAGCCTGGACACCGGCACCCGCATGGTTAGCGAGGTGCCGAAGTCGCCGTGTACGAGGTGGTCGAGGTAGGTCAGGAACTGCACCGGCAGCGGCTGGTCGAAGCCCATCTCGGCGTGCAGCCGGGCGATCGACGCGTCGGTGGCGCGGTCGCCCAGCAGCACCACCGCCGGATCGCCCGGCAGCAGCCGCAGCAGGCCGAACATCAGCACGGCCACCAGGATGACGGTCGGCACGATCTGCACCAGTCGCCCGCCGGCGTGTTTCAGCGCGTGCATCGCATCAGGCCGGTTGCCGCTCCGGGTCCATCAGGACGTGAGGTACGTGTTGACGAAGATGTTGTTGCCCAGCGGGATCTGCACGAAGTCTTTCACCTTCGCCGACAACGCGACCGGATAGGGCAGCTCCAGCAGGAACACGATCGGCGCGTCGGCAACGTACAGCTGCTGCAATTCCTTGTACTGCGCGCTGCGCCTGGCCAGGTCCAGCTCCGACTGGCTGGCGGTGTACAGCTCCTCGACCTTGGGGTTGCGGTAGCCGGAGCGGTTGGACTGCACTGTCGGGAAGAAGGCGAAGTAGGAGGTGATCTGGCTTGGGTCGTTCACGTCGTTGGTCCACGCCGCGGTGCGCATCTGGTAGTCGCCGGCCTTGAAGCGGGCCAGGCGGGAGGCGCTTTCCAGCTGCTCGATCTTCACGCGGACGCTGACCTGGCTCCACATCTGCTGCACCGCCGACAGCTGCGCCACGTCGTCGACGCTGCCGGCCAGCGCCATGCAGGTGATCTCGAACCCGTTGGCATAGCCGGCATCGGCCAGCAGCTTCCTGGCCTTGGCGATGTCGTAGGGATAGGGCGCGCCGCTACCGGACGCCAGCGGGGTGGACATCGGCATGTAGCTTTGCGAGGCCGTGCCGGCGCCGTAGCTCATCACCTGGTTGATGGCGTCCTTGTCGGTGGCGTGGTTCAGCGCCTGGCGCACCCGCACGTCGGCCAGCGGGTTCTTGCTGCCGTCCTTGAAGGTCGGGCGGTTGTTGAAGTTGAGGTACATCACCTTGGCGGCCGGGTACAGCATCATGTTCAACTTGCGGTCGGCCTTCAGCTCGGCCACGCGGGAGAACGGCACGAACTCGGTGGCGTCGATCTCGCCGGCCTTCAGCTTCAGGATGCGGGTGGCGTCGTCGGGGATGATGACGAAGCGCACCCTATCGAGATAAGGCAATGGTTTGCCATCGACACCCTGCTTCCAGTAATGCGGGTTGCGCACCAGGACCATCTCGCTGTTGATCGTCCAGCTGCCCATCATGAACGGGCCGGAGCCGACCGGCTTCAAGGCGAAGTTGCGCGACTTGGCGTTCATGTCCGCACCCGGCGCCGCCATGAACAGCTTCTCGGACACGATGGCGGAGTTGAAGGTGGCGAGCGCCTGTAGGATCGCCGGGTTGGGCGCGGCCAGCGTGATCACCACGGTGTCGGCGGACGGCGTCTCGACGCTGGCGATGGATTCCAGCAGGAAGGTGAAGTCGCCGCCGCTGTCCTTGTTGCGGGCGCGGTCCAGCGACCACTTCACGTCGCTGACCTGAAGCGGCGAGCCGTCGCCGAACTTCAGCCCGGGACGCATCTTCAGGGTGACGGTCTTGCCGTCGGCCGACATGCTGTGGCTTTCGGCAAGGCCGGGTTCCAGAGCTTTGCCGTCCATGCTGGGCTGCAGCAGGGTGTCGTAAATGTTCGTCAGTATCCAGATGTCGGCGTTCAGCTCGATCTTCACCGGATCGAGATAGGTGCTGTCGGAGTTGCGCGCGAAGGTCAGCGTGCCGCCGCGGACGGGTGCCGCCTGGGCAGGGCCGGCCGGCAGCGACACGGCTGCCATGGTTGCGAAGGCGCCCATACCCTTGATGACCGAACGTCGCTGCATGAACACTCCTGCTGATGAACCCAGGCCGTTGGCAGGCCTGAGCTGGTCGGCGTAGTCCGGCCGTGTCGTGATCCTACAGGCGGGCGAAGCCGGCAAGTCAAGGGGTGCAGAACGCAGACCGTGACGCCTGGACGAAGGCCGCCTGCAAGATGTGCAGCCTATGGTTCACGTTTTGGCGAGTTGATCGATTTTGGGGCATCCGCAACCCGGCGGCGCGAAATGGCGCCTACGCCAATCGCGTATGGTCCCACAAAAAAACGAGGCTGCGCCTTGTAAGGCACGGTGGAACGAGGTCAAGATGTGTTCGTTCCACGCTTGTGCGGGTAATATTTATATGTGACAAATTTAGCACGTCACATTCCGGCGAATCGTAACGAACAAAGATGACGTTGATCGAGGCTACACCGAAAGATACATACTCTTCCGGTGCGGGGAGTTATGCAGATGCCAAATACATTTGATAACGAAGATATATGTGTATTGCCAAACAATGTCGTGTCGATATGGAGCCGACTGTCACACGGAAACCGTGAATATTTGTCGACTTGGATCAAGGCTGGCCGTTCGCTCGGACTTCTGGATGCCGAGGTGGTTCACCTTCGCGGACGCGCCGACCACGGCAACGTCCACGTCTTGATCTGGGTTCGCGAGGCCGCCGACGCCGCCTATCGGGTTGCCCCGAACGGTTTCGGCTGGACGGTGACCGACAACCTGCGCAGCAACGAACTCAGCCGGCATGCGACCTTTGAAGCGGCACTTGAAGCCATCCGGCCAGTGTTCAGCTTTAGTGCCGGCACATTGCGCAAGCGCAGCGCACGCGCGGCGCAACGCTCCAAATCGATGCTTGCCACACTGGGCAGTTGGACCGCCGCCGTCCACCTTTGAGACCAGCCAGGATTAATCCTGGATACGCCGCACCGGAATGCTCCATGCCAGTGCGGCACCCGTCGCGGCAAAGGCGGCGATGGTCAGGAACGCGGCCTGGAAAGCCCGTCCGATTTCCACCTGCAGCTGCGCCACCCGGTCAACCGGCAACCCGGCGACGGCACCCGGCCCCTGCTGGACGATGCGGGCGAACAGGTTCGCGGTGTCGGGATCAAGCGCCGCCAGCGTGGCGAACAGCACCGCGCCGACCACCGCCGTGCCCACCGCCGCGCCGATCGAGCGGGAGAACTGCACGGACGCCGCCGCCGCCCCCAGTTGCTTTGGGCCGGCCAGCATCTGCACGGTGATCTGCACCACCGGCATCGCGGTTCCGGTGAACAACGCGATCGCGCCCAGCAGCCAAGGCAGCTGCGCCAGCGTCATCGACGGCCCCGCCAGTGCCAGGACGAGCAGCAGCACCACCACCACCGGCAGGCCGCAGCTGGGGATGATGGCGGTGCGCCCGGTGGCGCTCATCAGCCGTCCAGTTGCCATGGACCCCACGGCGATCAGCGCGGTCAGCGGCAGCATCAGCAGCCCGGCCTGGCCCGGACCAGCGCCGCGCGCCACGGTGAAGTAGATCGGCAGGAAGGTGATCATCGACACCAGCGTGGCGCCGACGCAGGCGGCCATGGTGTCGGTGCGCCAGATCGCCGACTGGCGCAGGAAGGCGATCGGCAGCAGCGGCGACGCGGCGCGGCGCTCCTGGCGCAGCAGCAGCACCAGCGACACGGCTGCCACCACCGCCAGACCCACCGCCAGCGGCAGGCTGGCCAGCTCGAACCGGCGGGCCTGCTCCAGCGCCATCAGCGCCGGCGCGATGAAGGTCGCGAACAGCAGCGTGCCGAGAAAATCGAACCGCACCCGCCCCGCGCCGGCAGTCGCGCGCGGCAGCCGGAACGCCAGCCCGATCGCCAGCAGCACCAACGGGATGGTAATGGTGAACACCGACCGCCAGCCGAACTGCTGCGTCAGCCAGCCGCCCGCCACCGGCCCGAACATCGACGAGCAAACGAATACCGACGCCATGTAACCTTGATACTTCGCCCGCTCGCGCGGCGGCACGCTCTGCCCGATCAGCGCCTGCGACAAGGTCATCAGGCCGCCGCCGCCCAGGCCCTGCAGCACCCGCGCCGCGATCAGCATAGTCATGCTGATCGACGCCGCGCAGAGCACATGCGCCACCAGGGTCATGGCCAGCGCCACGAACAGCATCCGCCGTCGGCCCAGCACGTCGCCGAGCCGCCCGTAGACCGGGGCCGCGATCGTCGCCGCCACCAGGTAGGCCACGACGATCCAGGATATCAGCTCCACGTGCCCAAGAGAGCTGGCGATCGACGGTAACGCCGCCGCGACGATGGTGCCGTCCACCGACGCCAGGAACATCGGCAGCATGATCGACGGAAAAATCCGGAGAAACAGGCTGCGCGAAGACGCCGCCGCCACGATCGGCACATCAGACTCAAGCGCCGCGGCGGCAGTTGCATTCGAATGCGCAGGCGACATTCCAGGGTCCTGTCCGGCTGTGACAGCGCCGATCAGTTAAGCCTTTTCCATGTGACGGCAACCGGGTCTGCCGCATTGCAGGCAACGCACGCCGCAGCGCCTCGCCATGTCATTGCTACAACAGCGCATCCCGACCCATCTCCAGAAACTTCTCGCGCCGCCGCGCCTTCAGCATGGCGCCGTCCATTGCCAGCAACGGCGTCAACGCCGCCTGGATGGCGTCGCTGACCGCCAGGATGGCAGCAGCCCCGTCCCGATGCGCCCCGCCCAGCGGCTCCGCCACCACGGCATCGATCAGCTTCAGTCGCTTCAGGTCGTCCGCCGTCAGCCGCAACGCCTCCGCCGCCGCCGGCGCCTGGCCCGCATCCTTCCACAGGATCGCCGCACAGCCCTCCGGCGAAATCACCGAATAGATCGAGTGCTCCAGCATCAGCACCGCATCCCCCGCCGCCAAGGCGATGGCGCCGCCGGAGCCACCCTCGCCGATGATGGTGGCGATCACCGGCACCGGCGCCGCCAGACACGCCTCGATCGAACGCGCGATCGCCTCGGCCTGGCCGCGCGCCTCGGCATCGATGCCCGGAAACGCGCCGGACGTGTCCACGAAGGTCAGCACCGGCAAACCGAACCGCCCCGCCAGCTCGATCAGCCGCCGCGCCTTGCGATACCCTTCCGGCCGCGCCATGCCAAAATTATGCGCCACCCGGCTCTCGGTGTCCGACCCCTTCTCCGTGCCCAGCACCATCACCGAACGCCCGCGAAACCGCCCCATGCCGCCGATTACCGCAGCATCGTCCGCAAACGCGCGGTCTCCCGCCAACGGCACAAACTCGGAAATCAAACCCGCCACATAGGCACTGGCCTTCGGTCGCTCCGGATGCCGCGCAACCTCGGTCTTCTGCCAGGCTGTCAACTTCGCATAGGTGGCCCGAAGCTGCCGATCCGCCTTCTCGCTCAAACGCGCGATCTCGTCGGCGATGTTCATGCCCTCCGGCTCCGACATCCGCCGAAGCTCCTCGATCTTCCCCTCCAACTCCGCCACCGGTCTCTCAAAATCCAAAAAATGCCTCATGCCGCCATGTAGCACCCCAGGAGCCGACGGTGAAGGCGAGCAAGGCCAGGGCTCTGCCCTGGACCCGCCAGGGCGCCCCGCGTCGTCGCGCGAAGGCGCCCAACGGACCTGGTGGGGTCGAAGGGCAAAGCCTCCGCCTTGCCTGCCTTCTACCGTTCGTCCTGGATTGCCATGGGGTGGTGCATTTCGACGAGGCGTTGCAGGCGTTCGGCGAGGATGTAGGTGTAGATTTGGGTGGTGGCGATGTCGGCGTGGCCGAGCAGCATCTGCAGGCTGCGCAGGTCGGCGCCACGGGCGAGCATGTGGCTGGCGAAGGAGTGGCGGAGCACGTGCGGGCTGACGCGGTCGGGGTGGATGCCGGCGGCCAGGGCGACGCGTTTCAGGATCAGCGCGAAGCCTTGCCGGGTCATGGCGCTGCGTTTGTCGCGGCCTGGGAACAGGTATTTGGGGGGCGGGGCGTTGGGGGTGCCGTCGTTGGCGGCCAGGGCGGCGGCGTTGAGTGCGGCGGCGGCGGTGCGGGCAGCGTCGGACAGCGGCACCAGGCGGTCGACGTTGCCTTTGCCGCGGATGATGAGGAACTGTGCGTCGCGTGTCAGCGCCTCGCGCGGCAGGGCCAGCACCTCGGACACCCGCATGCCGGTGGCATACAGGATCTCGAGCGCCGCCAATGCGGGCGGCCTTGCGGCGGCGGCGGCGGCCAGCAACGCGTCGACCTCGGTTTCGGTCAGGTGTTTCGGGAGTGGCGCCGGCAGCCTGGGCGCGTCCAGCAGGGCGGTCGGGTCGTCCTCGCGTATGCCTTCACGCAACAGGAAGCGGTGAAACTGGCGCAGGGCGGACAGCTTGCGGGCGGCGGTGCGGGCGGCCAAGCCCAGGGCCGACAGCCTGGCCAGGAAGGCGCGGCAGGTGAGGGCGTCGATGTCGGCGGCGGATTGGCCGCGGCTGGCGGCGAAGGTCATGGCGTCCTGCAGGTCGGCGTCGTAGGCCAGCAGCGTGTTGCGGGCGGCGCCGCGTTCGGCGGACAGCATCTCCAGGAAGGCTTCGATGTGGTGGGCGCTGCCGTTCATCAACCTGTCATCCATCAACCGGGGGGCTTGAAGCGGTCGTTGGGGATCAGCTTCTGAATCTGCTGCACCTTGGGGTCGGGCGGGAACGCGCCAAGCAGCACGCCGCCCACGCACAGGGCTACCAGCAGCAGCAAGGCGACGAACAGGAAGATGCGGCTCATGGCGTCCTTGTCAGGCGGTTAGGGAGGCATTTGGCCTTGGCCGTTCCGCTTGTGCTAGCCTTGCCGACCATGACACGCAACACCGTCCTGAAGGAGACCTGTCCGATTCCGCCCGTCCTGGCCGGGCGCAGCATCGTGCTGGTTGGGATGATGGGCGCCGGCAAGACCTCCATCGGCCGGCGTCTTGCGGCGCGCCTCGGCCTGCCGTTCCGCGACGCCGACGCCGAGATCGAGCTGGCGGCCGGCTGCTCCATCCCCGAGCTGTTCGAGCGCTTCGGCGAGGCCGAGTTCCGTGCCGGCGAGCGGCGCGTCATCCGCCGTCTGCTGGCGGGCGACCCGCTGGTGCTGGCGACTGGCGGCGGCGCCTACATGGACGCCGAAACTCGCGCCACCATCCGTGCCGAGGCGGTGTGCGTCTGGCTGCGGGCCCGGCTGCACACCCTTGTTCGGCGGGTTACCGGGCGGGCGCACCGCCCTTTGCTGACCGGCCAGGACCCGGCCGAGGTGCTGAACGGGCTGATGGAGCAGCGTCACCCGGTGTATGCCGAGGCCGACATCGTGCTGGATTGCGGCGACGACACCCCGGATGGCACCACCGGCCAGGTGCTGGACGCGCTGGTCGCGTGGCGTCCGGCGCGGCGGCTGTCCCTGGCGCTCAGCACCGGCAGCTACGACGTGGTGGTGGGCGACGGCCTGCTGGCCCGCGCCGGCGCCTTGCTGGCTCCGGTGCTGCCGCAGAAGCGTTGCGTGGTGGTGACCGACGACGTGGTCGGGCCGCTGCATCTGGCGACCCTGATGGCGGGTCTGGCCGAGGTGGGCATCGCCGCGCAGTCCATCACCGTGGCGTCGGGCGAGACGTCCAAGAACCTGGAAACCTTCGCGAGCCTGGTGGACGCGTTGCTGGACATGCGGGTCGAGCGGCGGACGGCGGTGGTGGCGCTGGGCGGCGGCGTGGTGGGCGACCTGGCCGGATTCGCTGCCGCCTGCACCCTGCGCGGGCTGCCGTTCGTGCAGGTGCCCACCACCCTGCTGGCCCAGGTGGACAGTTCCGTCGGCGGCAAGACCGGCATCAACACGCGCCATGGCAAGAACCTGCTGGGCGCCTTTCACCAGCCGCGCATGGTGCTGGCCGACACCGCCACCCTGGCCACCTTGCCGCCGCGGGAGCTGCGCGCCGGCTACGGCGAGATCGTCAAGGCCGGGCTGATCGGCGACGCCGCGTTCTTCGCCTGGTGCGAACGCCATGGCGCGGCGGTGGTGGCCGGCGACCGCGAGGCGCAGGCGGAGGCGGTGCTGCGCGCCTGCGCCTTCAAGGCCCAGGTGGTGGGCGACGACGAGCGCGAGGAGAAGCCCAGCGACGGACGCGCGCTGCTGAACCTGGGCCACACCTTCGGCCATGCCTTGGAAGCCGAGCTCGGCTACGGCGCGATCCTGCACGGCGAGGCGGTGGCCGTCGGCATCGGCCTGGCGTTCCGGCTGTCGGCCAATCTCGGTTTGTGCAGCCATGGCGATGCCGATCGGGTGATCGCCCATCTGACCACCATCGGCCTGCCCGCGGAAATCGCGCTGCTGAACCGTCGGGTTTCGGCGGGGCGGCTGGTGGCGCACATGCAGCGCGACAAGAAGATGCGCGACGGCCGGCTGAACTTCGTGCTGGTGCGCGGCATCGGCAGCGCCTTCACGCATGGCGACGTGCCCCCGGAGGCGGTGATTGATCTGCTGCGCGGCCAGGGCTGCATGGAGTGACCTGCGGCGGCTGAACCTTGCCGGGCTGCCAGCGTTTGAAGGGTGGACAGGAGAGTCAGATGGTTGAGATCCGCAGGTTGAACGCCCATGATCCGGTGCCCGCAGGCCGCCACGTCGTGGTGCTCCGGCGTTTCGACGCGGAGGACCCGCACAAGACCGTCACCGACATCATGGTGACCCACCGCACCGGCCTGCCGGAGACCGCGCGTCCTGACCTCGACATGCCCGCCATCCTGGAAGCGGCCAAGCGGGTGGCGCAGGAGGAGGGCATCGCCGTCGTGCAGGTGATCGACCGCACCGCGGGTCCGCGCGAGCGCGACGTCATGCAGCACGGCGGCGACCGCAGCATCCACGGCGAGCAGCTGAAGGACGACGACCTGGAGGAGGGTGAACCCGGCCCGGACATGCGCGACCGCGGCACCCACGACCCGAATTGAGGGACATTCAATGCCTGACGACATCAAGACCGACCAGCCGCCCGCCAGCTCGACCGAAAAACCGGATGCCTCCGCCCCACCAACTGCACCGAAGCGCGCACCCCGCGTGGTCGGACCGGAAAGCGAGGTCCGCGGCGGCCACGAGGCACCGGACAAGGCGGACGATCTGGACTGAACGGCCTCCTAGAGCCTGTCAGGTGATGATAAAATCACCTGACAGGCTCTATCTTGTTGATTGAAGACGCAGAACTTCGGTTTGAACGAAGCCGTCTGAACCGAACATGCTCTATTCCTGCCGCAGCTCTGGCGCCAACGGCGCGTGGTTCAGCAAAGCCACCAGCGCCACGCCGCCGATGACGTTGCCGATGATGGTGGGCACGAAGAAGCCCACGACGTAGTCGTCCACGTCGGCCTTGCCGGTCAGCACCACGAACGCCGCCTCCACCGAGCCCGCGACGACGTGGGAGAAGCGGCCGAGGGCGACGATGTAGGTCAGCACGAAGATGACCAGGATGCGGGCCGACCGCGTGCTCGGCAGCAGCCACACCATCAGCGCGATCAGCCAGCCGGCGAAGATCGACTTGATCAGCGTCGGCCAGAACGCGCCGCTGACGACCTCGTGGCCGATCTCCTCCAGCGCGTGGCGGACGGGGGCCTCGAAGATGCCGGGGCTGGCGATCAGGGCGGCGAAGATGAAGGTGCCGACGATGTTGGCGCACAGCACCAGCCCCCAGAACCGCAGCAGGGCCAGCAAGGTGGCAAGGTCGCGGCGCACCAGCAGCGGCAGCACCGCGGTCAGGGTGCTTTCGGTGAACAGCTGCTGGCGGCCGAGCACGGCGATGATGAAACCGACGCAGTATATCGCGCTGTCGGCCAGTATGCGCGCCGGCGTGTCCGGCAGCGCTCCCTGCACCAGCGCCATCCCCAGGAAGGAGAAGCCCATCGACAGGCCGGCCGCGGTCCCGGACCAGACAATGGCGCCGGCGCCGCGTACCAGCTCCTCCTCGCCCTCCTGGCGGACGACTTCGTGGATGACGACGGCGGCCAGCGCGGTATGCTTTTCGGCCTGGTCACGCTCGGCCTCATCCAGCGGCAGGGGCTGCTTCGGCGGCGTGGCGGCCGACCCTGTTTCGTCGTCCATGCACCGCTCCGATCTCGACGGGCGCATCCGGCGCGCGGTCGCACCGCAATCCCACGCCGATGCGATGGTTCCTTGCGGGTCCTACCGCGAAAACATCGGACCTGGCGGCGGAGTGGCGCGCGTGTAGTCGATCACCGTGTAGCCGCCGCCTTGGTAGCGTTCCTGCACCGGGTTGCCGCTGACCCTGGCTTGCATCTGGCCGGTGAACGGGTCGGCGCTGTCCTGCGGCAGCCAGCCGATGACGCTGCGGCTGTCCGCCCGCCAGTAGGTGCGGGCGTTGGCCGAGGCGCCCCAGATGACGCAGCTTTCAGTGGCCGCTGCCAGAGTCGCCTGCGCGCAAAGCTCGGCCAGGTCGTCGTAGGACAGCCAGGTCGACAGCATGCGGGCGTCCACCGGCTCGGGGAAGCAGGAGCCGATGCGGACGTTGACGTTCTCCACCCCGTGCTTGAACCAGTACATCCGGCCCATCAGCTCGCCGTAGGCCTTGGACAGGCCGTAATAGCCGTCCGGCAGGAACTGGCAGTCGGCGTCGAGCGGCTCGGAGCGTTCGTGGAAGCCGATGCTGTGGTTGCTGGAGGCGAACAGCACGCGGGCCTTTTCGCGCCGCGCCGCCTCGTAGATGTGGAACAACCCGCGGATGTTGGGGCCGAGCACGTCCTCGAACGGCTGCTCGGTGGACACGCCGCCGAAGTGCAGGATCATGCCGCAGCCCTCGGCCAGCTTCAGGATGGCCACGCCGTCGTTCAGGTCGGCGGTCACGAAGCGGCAGCCCGGCGGCACATCGTCGGGAAACGGCACGATGTCGGTCAGCACCAGCGACCAGCCGCGGGCGGCGAGGTTGCGCGCCAGCATGCGGCCGAGGGCGCCTGACGCGCCGGTGAGCAGGATCGGCTTGGTCGGAATATCCGGCATCGTTTTCTCCGTTGGTTTTCGCGGCAATGGGACACCCCGCGAGGCCCCGGTCAACCGTCTTGCATCCGTGCGCGCCCGCGGGCACCGTCGGATGATGCATACCCTGTCAGACCTGTCCGAAGCCCTTGCCGCCAGCAAGACCACGTCCCGCAAGCTGGTGGAGGCGGCACTAGCCCGCATCGCCGACCCGGCCGGCGAGGGTGCGCGCGCCTTCATCAAGGTCCATGCCGTCCAGGCGCGCGCCCAGGCCGATGCCGTCGACGGGCTGCGGGCCGCCGGCCGGGCGCCCGGGCCGCTCGCCGGCATCCCGTTCGCGGTGAAGGATTTGGCTGATATCGCGGGCGAGCCGACACCGGCCGGGTCGAGGGTCCTGGCCGATGCGGCGCCGGCCGCGACCAACGCGCCGGTGGTGCGGCGCATCCTGGATGCCGGGCTGGTGGTGATGGGCCGCACCAACATGACCGAGTTCGCCTTCTCCGGCCTGGGCATCAATCCGCACTATGGCACCCCCAGCTCACCCTGGGACCGTGGCAACGCGCGCATTCCTGGCGGCAGCTCGTCCGGCACGGCGGTGGCGGTGGCCGCCGGCATGGCGTTCGGCGGCCTGGGCACCGACACCGGTGGGTCGTGCCGCATTCCGGCGGCGATGTGCGGCATCGTCGGGTACAAGCCCACCGCGCGGCGGGTGCCGGCCGCCGGCATCCTGCCGCTGTCCACCAGCCTGGACTCGGTGGGTCCGCTGGCCAACTCGGTGGCCTGCTGCGCCGCGCTGGACGCGATCTTCGCCGGCGAGGTTGGCCGCCCGCTGGTCCCGGCGCCCGTGGCCGGCCTGCGGTTGGCGGTGCCGACCAACCTCGTGCTCGACGGGCTGGACGACATCGTTGCGGCAGGCTTCCGGCGCGCCCTGTCCGCGCTGTCGGCGGCAGGTGCCCAGGTGGTCGAACGTGCCTTTCCTGTGCTGGACGAGATCGCCCAGGCCAATACGGCCGGCGGCTTTTCCGGTGCGGAAGCCTGGGCCTGGCACCGCAGGCTGATCGAGGCCGGCGCCGCCGCCTACGACCCGCGGGTGCTGAACCGCATCCTGCGCGGGCGTGACATGATGGCGGCGGACTACGTGGATCTGCTGATCGCCCGCGCCGACATCATCGCCCGCTTCGACGCCGCTACCGCCGACTGCGACGCGTTGGTGATGCCGACCTGCCCGCTGGTGCCGCCGCCGATCGCCGCCCTGGCGGCCGAGGCGGAGTACAACCGCGTCAACATGCTGCAGCTGCGCAACCCGTCGGTCGGCAACTTCCTCGACCGCTGCGCGATCAGCGTCCCGGCGAACCGGCCGGGCGAGGCGCCGGTCGGGCTGATGCTGATGGGCGAGACCATGGGCGATGCGCGGCTATTCCGCATCGCGGCCGGTATCGAAAGCGTCCTGGCAACTATCTGACGTGGTTTGTTATCGTAGGATGGGTAAGTGCCGCGTCACCCATCCTACGAGGGCGTCCGGTGCGAACTTGCCCGCTTGCGGTTGCGTGCAGGAACGGTAACGTTGGCGCAGACGGCGGCCCCGTAATGGCCGCCCTGCCAAAAACAAGTTCGGGAGACGAACGAAGATGCTGCTCACACGCCGCGCCGCCTTGGCATCCACGGCTGCCGCCGCCAGCCTGCTGACCGCCCGGCGCGCCCGTGCCGCGGACACCATCAAGATCGGCGTCGTTTCGCCGATCACCGGCCCGGTGGCCGAACCCGGCCGCATCCAGCTGAATTCCATGCGCATCGCGGTCGACAAGGTCAACCAGACCGGGGTGCTGGACCGCAAGTTCGAACTGGTCGTCGAGGACGACCAGGGCACCAACCCAGGTGCGGTGCTGGCCTTCTCGCGCCTGGCCGAACGCGCCGAAATCGTGGCCTTCGTGGGTTCGATCCGCTCGACCCAGATGAACGCGATGGCGCCCGACATGCTGAAGGTAGGAAAGCCGGTGATGTTCGGCGGCACCGATCCCAACCTGACCAAGCTGGGCAACCCGTGGCTGTTCCGCTGCCGGCCCAACGACAGCTACTCCGCCCGGGTGATCGCCGACTTTGGCGTCACCGAGCAGAAGAAGACCAAGTGGGCGATCGTGCATTCCACCGACGCCTTCGGCTCCGGCGGCCTGAAGGCGCTGGTCGCCAGCCTGGAGAAGCTGAAGGTCACGCCGGTGTTGATCCAGGGCTACGCCAACACCCAGCCGGATTTCACCCCCGTCGTGCTGGCGGTGAAGTCGTCCGGCGCGGACGTGATCGCCAGCTATTTCACCAACGAGCCGGATTGCGCGGTGTTCGCGCGCCAGCTGCGCCAGCTGGGCGTGCGCATCCCCTGGATCGGCTCGCCGTCGATCCAGTCGCCAGTGACGCGGGGGCTGGCCAAGAGTGCGTTGTACGGCACCTTCGGGGTCGCCGACTTCGTCGAGGACAGCAACCCGATGGCTAAAGCGTTCGCCGACGAATATCGCAAGGTTCACAAGGAAACCTCGGACAGCGGCTGGACCTACGACGCGATCACGTTGCTGGCCAAGGGCATCGGCGATGCCAAAAGCACCGAGCCAGGCAAGATCCGCGATGCCATCCTGGCGATCCGCAAGTTCCAGGGCACCGAGGGCGAATACAACTTCGACCAGTTCGGCGACGGGCTGCACGGCTACAACGTCGTCGTCAACGAGAACGACGTGATAAAATTCCAGAAGCACATCGAGTTCACCGACTGACCCGCGAAACCTGAACATGGGTACCTTCCTGCAGCTGCTGTTCACCGGCCTGGGCATCGGCGCGATCTACGCGCTGGTGTCGCTGGGCTTCGTGCTGCTGATCCGCGCCGCCAGCGTGGTCAACTTCGCCCAGGGCGAGTTCTCCATGCTCGGCGCCTACCTGCTGGTGGTGTTCTTCAACATCATGCATCTGCCGTATCTGCTGGGAATGCTGATGTCGGTGGTCGTCATGGCCGGTTTCGGGCTGGTGTTCGCCTACTTCACCTACTGGCCGCTGCGCTTCCGCGGGGGCCTGCCGGTCATCATCAGCACCATCGGCGCGTCGATCTTCCTGCAGAACATGGTGCTGGTCATCTACGGCCCCAGCACGGTGCCGATCGACCCGCTGTTCGACGACGGCATCCAGGTCGGCGAGGTGTTCATGGACAGCCAGTATATGACCATCATCGTCGTCGCCACCGTGCTGGTGCTGCTGCAGTACCTGATCTTCGAAAAGACGCTGCTGGGCAAGAAGCTGCAGGCCACCAGCCAGGACAAGGAGATGGCGAGCCTGCTGGGCATCCCGGTGGTGCTGATGGTGATGATCACCTTCGCCTATTCCGCGGCCATGGGCGGGCTGGCCGGCATGCTGGTGGCGCCGATCCTGTTCGTGTCGGTCGGCATGGGCGGCATCGTCACCTTGAAGGCTTTCGCCGCCAACATCATCGGCGGCTACGGCAGCATCCCCGGCGCCATCCTGGGCGGGCTGGCGCTGGGCGTGGTGGAAACGATGGGCGCCGCCTACATTTCGGTGCCCTACAAGGACGCGCTGGCCTTCGCCATGCTGCTGCTGTTCCTGATGGTGCGGCCGCAGGGATTGTTCGGCGAAAAAATCTCGGAGAAGGCATGAGCGTCCAGGAGGCCGGCACCACAACCGCCGGAACGTGGCGCGGCGTGCCCGCCGCGGCGCTGGCGCTGCTGCTGGTCATCGCCCTGGCCGCCTTCGCGCCGGCGCAGGGCTATTACCTGAACATCCTGGTCCAGGCCGCCACCTACGCCATCGCCGTGGTCGGGCTGGTGGTGGTGTTGGGCTATTGCGGACAGATCTCCATTGCCCAGGCGGCGTTCTTCGGCATCGGCGCCTACGGCGTCGCTATCGGCACCGGCGACTTCGGGCTGAACTTTTTCGTCGCCATGGCGATCGGCGTGGCTGTCGCCGGCGTGTTCGGGCTGATTCTTGGGCTGGGCAGCCTGCGCCTGGGCGGGCACTACCTGGCGATGGTGTCGATCAGCTTCCAGATGATCCTGACCCAGGTGCTGACCAACTGGATCGGCTTCACCCACGGCCCCGACGGCATCCGCAACATCCCCCGCCCGCGCCTGTTCGGCCTGAGCCTGGAAGCCGGCAACGTGTTCCTCGGCCTGTGCCTGGTGGCGCTGGTGCTGGCGACGTTCTTCGTCTGGCGGCTCAAGACCACGCGCCTCGGCCGCGCCATGCAGGCGGTGCGCGACAATGAACTCGCCGCCAGCACCTGCGGCATCGACGTATTCGGCACCAAGGTGATCGCCTTCGGCATCTCCGCCGTGCTGGGCAGCATCGGCGGCGCGCTGTTCGCCGGCGGCTTCCGCTACATCAGCCCCGACCAGTTCAGCTTCGCCGAATCGATCGTGCTGCTGACCATGGGCCTGCTGGGCGGCATCGCCTCGCCGTTCGGGTCGCTGATCGGCACCGGGCTGCTGGTGATCCTGCCGGAATGGCTGCGCTTCCTGCGCCAGGTGTATCTGGCGGTGTATGGCGCCGCCGTCATCTTCATCATGGTGTTTCTGCCCGACGGGCTGTGGGGCTTCGTCGCCGAACGCCTGCGCCGGCGGGCCCGCCCGGTCACCGCCGCTGTGGCCCCGCTGCCGCTGCTGGCGCAGAAGGGCGAGGCGACCGCCGAACAGGTGCTGGTGGTGGATCACCTGGCCAAGCATTTCGGCGGGCTGAAGGCGGTGGACGACGTGAGCTTCGCAGTCTGCCGCGGCACCGTGCACGCGCTGATCGGGCCGAACGGATCAGGCAAGTCCACCTTCATCAACGTGGTGACCGGGCTGTACCGCGCCACCTCCGGCCGCGTCAGCTTCGTCGGCCGCGACATCACCGGCGACAGCCCACACGCGCGCAACCGCGCCGGCTTAGCCCGCACCTACCAGAACATCCGGGTGTTCCGCGGCATGACGGTGCTGGACAACGTCATGGTCGGCGCCGAGCGGCCGGGCAACGACGTGGCGCACGACCCCGCCGCCGTGCGCGCCCGCGCCCTGGCAGCACTGGACTTCGTGGAGATGCGCGGCGACGCCCACCGCATGGTCGGCGAATTGTCCTACGGCCACCAGCGCTATGTCGAGATCGCCCGCGCGCTGGCCGCCTCGCCGCACACGCTGCTGCTGGACGAACCGGCGGCCGGGCTCAACATGACGGAGAAGGTGGAGCTCGGGCGCCTGCTCAAGCGGCTCAAGGGGCATGGGCTGACGATCCTGATCGTGGACCACGACATGAACCTGGTGGAGCAGGTGGCCGACCACATCACCGTGCTGAACTTCGGCCGCCGCATCGCCGACGGCGGGCCGCGCGACGTGCTCGACCACCCCGACGTGATCGCCGCCTACCTGGGGGAGCCGCGCACCAATGAAGCTGCTTGAAATCGAGGGTCTGGTTGCCCGCTACGGCGCCGGCGACGTGCTCAAGGGGCTCAGCATCTCGGTGGACGAGGGTGAGATCGTCACCCTGCTGGGGTCCAACGGCGCTGGCAAAAGCACCACCCTGCGCGCGATCTCCGGCCTGGTGCCGCAGGTTTCCGGCAGCATCAAGCTGGACGGACGGTCGATCATGGGCCTGAAGCCGGAGGCGATCGTGCGCCTCGGCATCTCCCACGTGCCCGAGGGCCGGCGTGTGTTCCCCGGGCTGACGGTGCGCGAGAACATCATGCTGGGCGCGTCCAACCGCCGCGGCCTGTCGCGTCGGCAGCTGGACACCGAGGTGGACGAACAGCTCGGCTTCTTCGCGGACCTGCAGCGGCTGCAGCACGCGCTGGGCTGGACGCTGTCGGGCGGCCAGCTGCAGATGGTCGCCGTGGCGCGCGGGCTGATGGCCAAGCCGCGCCTGCTGCTGCTGGACGAGCCGTCCCTTGGTCTCGCGCCGCTGATCGTGCAGCAGGTGTTCCGCATCATCGAGGACATCCAAAAGCGGGGCGCCACCGTGCTGCTGGTCGAGCAGAACGCCAACATGGCGCTGTCGGTCGCCGACCGCGGCTACGTGCTGGAGACTGGCAGCCTGCTGGTGTCGGGCAAGCCCGCCGAGCTGTGGAACAACCCGCAGGTCCGTGCCGCCTACCTCGGTGGCCACGCCGCGGCCTGAGGCTGCTGCAACCCGCGTCCCGCCTGGCGCTTATGTATCCGGTGCAGCGATGAAGGGCGGGAATGGCCGACACGAGCAAAGAACCCTTCGACATCCATGAGGTCTTTCGCCGCTTGCGCGCAGCCTGCGCCGGCCTTCCCAAGGCGGCGATGTTCCAGCTCCGCGACGAAGGCCACGACACCCCCTACGAACAGCTCGTCGCCAGCCTGATCAGCGCCCGCACGCTGGACGAGACCACGATCCCGGTCTGCCGCCGCCTGTTCGCCCGCGCCCGCATGCCGGCGGCGATGGCGACGCTGGATGAAGCCGAGCTGGTCGTCCTGCTCCGCGGCGCCACCTTCCCGGAGCCGAAGGCACGCGACATCCTGGCGCTTTCTCGCACCATCCTCGAGCGCCACGGTGGCGAGGTTCCGGATACGCCGGAGGGTCTGACCGCGTTTCGCGGCGTCGGTCCGAAGGTGGCGGCGCTCACCTTGGCGGTCGGTTTCAACAAGCCTGCCATCTGCGTGGATATCCACGTCCACCGGATCACCAACCGCTGGGGCTATGTTGCCCAGGCCACCCCCGAGCGCACCATGGCCGCCCTGGCAAGCATACTGCCGCAAGAATATTGGATCGAGATCAACGAGCGCCTGGTGCCCTTCGGCAAGCACGTCTGCACCGGACCGCGGCCGAGATGCCCGACCTGCCCGCTGCTGTCCATGTGCCGGCAGGTGGGTTTAGAGCCTGTCAGGTGATGATAGAGTCACCTGACAGGCTCTATTTTGTTGATTGAAGACGCAGAACTTCGGTTTGAACGAAGCCGTCTGAACCGATCACGCTTTAGGGCTTGTTGAGGATCAGGGGGTTTTCTCGGCTACGGCGTTTGTGGTTCAAGCTCCGGAGGAGTTTGCCATGGACCGGTTCAGCCTGACAGACGCG
>JAABUT010001384.1_pt1 | contig 27885 bp, 28 predicted proteins | sample 5559281 | NCBI WGS metagenome assembly JAABUT01 (sample SAMN10711880, study PRJNA513359) | rock metagenome | isolation source: Antarctica rocks | place: Antarctica: Victoria Land, Ricker Hills nord | collected 2016-01-04
AGGCGGGTTTGTCGTTCGAGGGCGGGAACCAGCCGCTCGAACGCTGCAGCGACATGCGTCTTGCTGAGCCGGGTGGCCTCATGGCTCACCCGCACCGTCAGGCTCGGAACCGTCCCGCCGCGCCGGGCCATCGGCGCCTCCACATCCCGACCGGCTTTCGCCGGAACGCGGACAGATTACCACCGGCGCGCCCAGAAATCCCTCGCCGTATGCCGGCCGGAGATGCTCGCGAGGAAGCCTCACGGACAGGTCAAAGGGTAGTTTTGCAACATTGTGGGAGGGTTGATCAAACATGCTCTAGCCTTTGCTTTGGCGAGCATTTGTCCGGCCCAAACGAAGCCGTTTTATCCGGACATGCTCTAGCCTGGACGTTGCTGGTCGTGATCGCGTTGCATGTGTCTGGCGCGCTCTATCAAGCGCTGGTCAAGCGGAGAGTGGTGCGACGCATCATGCCGGTCCGCGGCTGACACGCCGGCTGATTTACCGGGGCGGGCTTGGTTGCACGCTGTTGCCAGGCTGGTTGCGTATCGTGCGCCGAAGCTGGTCGCAAGCAGCGGCCAGCCCTTGGGTTTGGCTTGCAGAGCCGGTCTGCGGCACCCGCTCGCACCGCTCCAACTGTGCCTGCAGGCTCGGGGCATCGCCGTCTGGAGCGTAGGCCGACACGCCCGGTGTCCCGAAGCCACGCATTCCCGCCTGCATCTGCGATGGCGTCGCAGTACATGCGGCAAGGCCCAGGACGGCGGGCAGCAATGGGAGAAGTTGGAAACGACGCATGATCTGGCTCCATGAATTGTGAAGAGGGCGGCCGTCATCCAGCCATCAGCCCGAGATCGGGTTCAGCCGGGCCCGGATCGCTGGCCGAGGGCCGCAGGCGGCCAGCAACTCGCGACACGCTCCCCACGCGTATTGCGACCCGCGATCGGAATGGTGAATGCAGCCCTTCGCCACCGCCCGGTTCCTAACCGACGCCTTCAAGGCTGCGACGACAATGCGAGCATCCATCGATCGGCTGATCGCGTAGCCGACGACCTTGTCCATCAGATGGTCCCCCGCTTGCCAACGCCTGCGCGTCCGTGCGCGCCCAGGGCGTTCAACGCCGCCTAGGCCAAGAAGTGCCGGCTGGGCCGCACCGTATTGCCTGCGCCGGACACGAAGGGTTACGCGGAACTCTGTCTCTCGCTACAGCCGTCCGGACATCAACGCCGATAGGGGCTGAACGCTGACAACTCGGATATCGCGATGTGGCTTGGCTGTCGCGGCCGCGGTTCTGGGCGGCGCAGGGCCGGCCACGGCAGAGGAGGCGCAGCATCTCGACGGAGCCACCCTGAGCCTCTGGTGGGCAGTGCCCTTCGCAGGGCTGCTGGTGTCGATTGCGGTGATGCCGCAGCTCGCACCGCGGTTTTGGCACCAGCACTTCGGCAAGGTCGCGGCAGCCTGGGCGCTGCTGTTCCTACTGCCGTTCGCGGCCATCTACGGCACCGGGCTTGCGCTGGGCGAGGTGCTGCACACCGCGCTAGGAGAGTACCTGCCCTTCGTCATCCTGCTGTTCGCATTGTTCGTCATCTCCGGCGGCATCCGCGTCCGCGGCAACATGGTCGGGACACCCGCGGTCAACACGGGGATACTCGCGTTCGGCGCAGCACTCGCCAGCGTCACCGGCACGACCGGCGCCGCCATGCTGCTGGTCCGGCCCCTCATCCAGGCCAACCTCAAGCGCCGCCACAACGCCCACGTGCTGGTGTTCTTCATCTTCCTGGTCGCCAACATCGGCGGCTCGCTCACGCCCCTGGGCGACCCGCCGCTGTTCCTGGGCTTCCTGCAAGCCGTCGCGTTCGGCTGGACGTTCACGCACATGATTGGCCCCATGCTGCTGGGCAGCGCCGTCCTGCTCGCCACGTTCTACATGCTCGACCGCCGGGTGTGGGCGCGGGACGGCGGCCCGCGCCGGGTCGGGCCGCTGCGGATCGGCTTCCGGAGCCTGCACAACCTGGTCTACCTCGCCGTGGCCGTGGGCGCCGTGCTGCTGAGCGGGGTGTGGAAGCCCGGCATCGAGCTGCACGTCTGGCACGTCGCAGTGCCGCTGCAGGGCCTGGCGCGGGACGGGGTGCTGCTAGCGCTGGCCGGCCTGTCCTGGGCCACGACGGCGCGGCGGGTGCGGATCGAGAACGCCTTCACCTGGGACCCGATCCTGGAGGTGGTCTACCTGTTCGCCGGCATCTTCCTGACTATCCTGCCGGTGCTCGCCATACTCAAAGCGGGCAGCGCGGGCGTGCTCGCACCCATCGTGGCGCTGGCCACTGGGGCAGACGGGCTGCCGGACAACACCGCCTACTTCTGGATGACGGGGCTGCTGTCGTCGTTCCTGGACAACGCGCCCACCTACCTCGTGTTCTTCAACATGGCAGGCGGCGATCCGCAGGCGCTCATGGGGCCGCTGTGGCACACGCTGCTCGCGATCTCGGCTGGCTCGGTGTTCATGGGCGCCATGACCTACATCGGCAACGCGCCCAACTTCATGGTCCGCTCTATCGCCAGCGAACGCGGCATCCGCATGCCGTCCTTCCTCGGCTACATGGGCTGGTCCTGCGCCGTGCTGCTGCCGGTGTTCGCGCTCGTCACCCTGGTGTTCTTCGTCCGGTGGTGAGCCGCATAGCCCGCCCATCGAGGCATGTGGCGCCGCCCATCGCGCCGGGACCAAAACGGCGGGCCGCACGACCAGGCCTTCTCGTGGCAACGGACATGCCGTGGCCGGCGTTACCGGCGTCTGCCGCAATGCATATGGGACGCCCACACGCCTTTCCGGCTTGCACGGACTTGCCATCAAGGAGAGCTTTATTGCCGTCGCATGAGTCGTCTTTCCGTCCGGACGCGGGCAGCACACCCATAAGCGGCGCCGGGCCTGCAACGCGGCGCCGGCCGCCCGCGCAAGCTCCCGTCCTGCGCCCATGAACTTTGATATGTCGGCAGCCCTGGCGTCGTTGCAGGGCATGGCGCTCGGCTTCGTCCGGCAGCTACCCTACATCGCCATCGCGCTTCTGGTCTTTGCGGTGTTCTACATGGGCGCCCGCCTGACCCGCCGGGTGATCCGCCATCTCACCGAGAAGCGGCGTAAGCACCGCAACGTCGGCCTCGTGCTCGGCCGGCTGGCCGAGGGCGCGCTCTTGCTGGTCGGCGCGCTGGTTGCGCTCGTCATCGCCGTGCCGTCGTTCCAGCCGGCGCAGTTGATCCAGATCCTGGGCATCAGCGGCGTCGCCATCGGCTTCGCCTTCCGCGACATCCTGCAGAACTTCCTGGCCGGCATCCTGCTGCTGCTGACCGAGCCGTTCCGCCTTGGTGACCAGATCGTCGTCGGCAGCTTCGAGGGGACGGTGGAGGAGATCCAGACGCGCGCGACCTCGATCCGCACCTATGATGGCCGCCGGGTCGTGATCCCGAACTCGGACCTGTTCACGCAGTCGGTCACGGTCAACACCGCCTTCTCGGTGCGGCGCCTGCAATACGACATCGGCATCGGCTACGGCGACGACATCGGCAAGGCGAAGGAGGTGATCCTGGACGCGCTCCGCCGCGTCCACGGCGTCGTCCAGGACCCGGCGCCGGAGGCGCTGGTGGTGGACCTGGCCGGCAGTTCGGTGAACATCCGGGCGCGCTGGTGGATCGACCCGCCGCTGCGCACCGACGTGGTGTCCAGCATGGACGAGGCCCTGCACGCCATCAAGGAGGCGCTGGTGGCGGAGGGCATCGACCTGCCGTTCCCGACCCAGCACGTGCTGTTCCACGACCAGACCGAAGCGACGGATGGCGACCGTGCGGCGCAGCGTGAGGGATGGCCGGCCGGCAAAAGCAAGGTGCCGGGGCCGCGCTCCATTGCCGGCGCATTGCGGCGACGCCGCGAGGAGGCCCCGGCGCCGGATGCCTAGCCCGCCCGCCGGCGTTACGGCACCGTGTTGGTGGCGGCCATAAGCGGGCTTCTCCTCCGGATGCTGTTCCGTTTCGTCCTCATGGCAGCCGCCCTGGCAGGGGTGGCGGTCACGGTCATGCCCGCGCTGTCCGGGGATACCTGGTGGATACGCTATCTGGACTTTCCCCGCCTGCAGTTCTTCCTGGCGATGCTGGCCACCGTGCTCCTGCTGCTGTTCCTGCCGGGCAAGTCGTGGACGGGGTGGGCGGCACGCCGCTGACGCATGCGTTCGGCCGCACGGCGTCGCCTGGCTTCCGCGAGCATTACGAGTCCGGCGAGGATGCGGCGGATGCGGCGGAGGAGGCCGGCTGAACTATCTATGTGCCCGGCGTTACGGCCCTGGCAGCCGGATCCTGCCCTTGGACGAACCGCGGCCTTCGCCGTTAAAAGCTGGAGACGAGTCCCACCATGTCCCGAACCGTTCCCAACAATGCGCTGGCCGTCGTCGCAGACGGCTGCAAGGCCCGGCTGTTCCGCAATGCCGGGCACGGGCAAGAGGTTCGGCTGCACGAGGACGCCCACCTCACGCCTCAGGACCTTGCCAACGAGGCCCCGTCCGGTTCCCGCCCGGAAGAGCAAACGCCGCGGCAGACCGGCGAGGCGACGTTCGCCAAGCAACTGGTTCGTCGCCTTGACGCCATGCGGCAGCAGGGTGCCTGTGACCACCTTGTGCTGGCGGCGGAGCCGCAGACGCGGGGCCAGATGCGGCATGCGATGTCCACCGCGGTCGCGGACAGCATCGTGCTCAGCGTGGCCAAGGACTTGACCAACCATCCGGCGCAGGATGTCGCAGATGCCCTCGGCTGAGCCGCCAAGCCCCGGTAAGGCCGGCTCCGCACCACAGGATACGCCGCTCCGTGCAGCCCGGCGCACGCCCTGGCTGCTGCTGGGCCTGCTTGCCGCGGCTGTGATCGTGGCCGTCGTTGCCATGCTCGGCTGGAACTCGGCCATCACGCGCGCCGACCAGCAGACCTCGAAGGCGGCCGCGGCACAGTTGGCCGCGGCACAGACGGCGGAGCTGCAGCAGCAAATGACCGCGCTCCAGCGGGAGCTTGCATCCAGCAAGGAGCGCGAGCAGGCGTTGCAGGGCCAAGCCGCAACAGCAGCGTCTGAACTGGCGCAGGCACAAGCCAAGGCAGCGGGGTCGGACGCGGCGGAGGCACGTGCCGCGGCAGCCGAGAAGGCGGCGGCGGAGGCCGAGCGCAGCCGGGTTGAAACGCAGGCCAGGGTGGACGCGCTGGAGCTTGCCGTGGGGACGGCGGACCGGCGGCCGCCCGCCGGCGCTGCCACGGCAGCCCCCACATCCAGCCCGCCCGCTGTCCCGCTTGCCGCAGCCGCTGCTGGGACATCGCCCGCGCTGCCGCTGCCCGGCCTTCCCGCGGACGCGACAGCGCGGGACTACCTCGTGGCGGCCCGCCAGGCCATCCAGGCCGGAAATACCGCCGAGGCACAGGCGTCGCTGGAACGCGCGGAAACGCGGTTGCTGAACTTGGCCTCCCTGGCGGCCGGGCCGAACCGCCCCCTTCGCCACCCAGGCGTTACGGAGATCGAGCAGGTCCTGGACCAGCTTGGCGCAAACGACGGCGCAAGCGCACTTGCGACGATAGACCGGCTGCTGGCGCAGCGATGAGCGTCGGGGGCAGTTCCCAGCCGTGACGATGCGGATGCTTCGCTACGCCCTGCTCGCGCTGGTGCCGCTGGCGCCGGTCCTGCACTACACGCTCGGCCTGCCGGCACTCTGGGTGTTTGCCGCCGGCATCCTCGGCGTGGGGGTGCTGGCCGAGTGGATCAGGGTCGCGACGGAGCAACTTGCGCTGCGCACCGGTCCGGCCATCGGCGGCCTGCTGACGATCAGCCTGGGCAGCCTGGCGGAGCTGATCCTGGCCTTGTTCGTGCTGGCAGGCGGCGAGACGGAGGTGGTCCACGCGCAGATCACCGGCTCCATCCTCGGCACCAGCCTGCTGGGCCTCGGCCTGGCCATCGTGGTGGGAGGCGCCGGGCGGGAGCGGCAGACCTTCAAGCGGGAGCGCGCGGGCCTGCTCTCAAGCCTGCTGATCCTCTCCGTGATCGCGCTGCTGCTGCCGGCCGTGTTCGACTTCACCGCACGGAGCGTGACGCACTCGAACCAGCTCGCGGTGTCGGACGAGGCATTGAGCCTGGCGGTGTCCGCCGTCCTGCTCCTGCTCTATGGCGGCAACCTGGCCTACACCCTGGTCACGCACCGCGACGTGTTCGCGAGCGGCGAGGAAAAAGAGGGGGACGATGGCCGGGCGCCGTGGCCCGCCTGGGTCAGCCTCGCCGTGCTCGCTGCGGCAACAGCCGCCGCGGCGCTGGAAAGCGAGTTGATCTCAGGGGCGCTGATACAGACAGCCGAGACCCTGAACATGTCGAAGACCTTTCTCGGCGTGATCGTCCTGGCCTTGGTCGGCACCGTCGCCGACCTGTTCGCGGCGATCTGGTTCGCCAGGCAGGACCGCATGGGCCTGGTGATGAACATCTGCATCGGCTCCGCCATCCAGGTCGCGCTGGTGGTGGCGCCGTTGCTCGTGATCCTGTCCTGGCTGATCGGCAGCCCGATGACCCTGGTGTTCAAGAACCCGCTGGACCTGTTCGCCATCGCGGGCACGGCCCTGATCGTCAACGCGATCACCGGCGACGGGGAGACGACCTGGTTCGAGGGCATGATGCTGATCGGCGTCTATGCCGTGCTCGGTATAGCCTACTTCTACGCCTGACGCGGAACGGCCCCGTTCGGCGCGCCTACTTCGGGCGATGCCTCATGCCGTGGCCGGGGCCTTCCCGGGGGCTGGCGTGCCGTCAGCAAGCGCCGATGTTACGAAGTTGTGCGCCAAGGCGTGATAGACCCCTTCCGGGCACACCAGCCGGGACGTGGCATAGGCGATCACGGAGGTCAGCATCAGCGGCAGCACCAGGGCGTGGTCGTTGGTCATCTCGGTAACGATGACGAACGCCGTCACCGGCGCCTGCACCACGCCGGCGAAGTAGGCGACCATGCCGAGCAGCACCAAGGCTGGCGCCGGCGCGCCCGGCAGGAGCGCAGCCACGTTCGCGCCCAGCCCGGCACCCACTGCGAGCGAGGGCGCGAAGATGCCGCCCGGGATGCCGCTGACCGAGGACGCCGCCGTCGCCAGCAGCTTCAGCGCCCCGAACGCGGCGGGCGTGCCGGCGCCGTCCTGCACCAGCGCCTGGGCCTGCGCATAGCCCGTGCCGAACGCCGCGCCGCCCGACAGCAGCCCGCAGCCGGCGACCACCAGCCCGCAGAGGCCGGCGAACAGGACGTGGTGCCGCTTGACCGCCGCGCCCAGCCGTCCCGGAAGCCCGCCGCCGAACAGGATGAGCACGCGGCTGAACCCGCCGCCCAGCAACCCGCCGAGCACGCCGAGGATGGGCACCGCAAGCCACCCCTGCACCCCGTCCAGCACGGCATGGGTGGTGCCGAAATAGGTGTAGTCCCCTTGCAGCGCGAGGGAGGTCACGCCCGCCGCGATGACGGCGCCCAGGACGATGCCGTTGGTCCGCGCCTCGAACGAGCGGCTCATCTCCTCGATGCCGAACACGATGCCGGCGAGCGGCGTGTTGAACGCCGCGGCGACGCCTGCGCTGGCGCCGGCCAGAATCAGCCCAGGCTGCCGCCGCGGCGACAGGCGCCCGAGCGCGAACATGATGGCGGCGCCGACCTGCACCGTCGGGCCTTCGCGCCCGATGGAGGCGCCGCACAGCAGCCCGAGCAGCAGCAGCGCCACCTTTCCCAGCGCGGTCCTGACCGCCACCAGGCGCGCCCGTGCGGCCGTGCCCTTGAGCTGGCGCGCAGCGATGGCCTGCGGGATGCCGCTGCCGCCGGAGTTCGGGAAGTAGCGCCGGGCCAGCCAGCTCGACGCCGCGAAGCCCGCGGGGGTCAACAGGAGGGCCGCCAGCGGCTGCCACGCCAGCACCGCCTGGAACAGCGTGCCCGCGCCGTCTGCGGCAAGGGCCAGCCCGACGGCCGCCAGGCCCACCGCGATGCCGCCCAGGACGAACAGCGCCCGGCGCTGCCAACGCAGCGACAGCAGCCGCCTGTGGCGCGCGCTGACCGGGAACCGGAGAGGGCTTGGCATCAAGGCTCCTTAACGCGCAGCGCGACGGCATGCCAGGGGGTGGCCGGACCGGGCCGGTTGCCGCCATGCGGGGCTGGTCCCGCCCGCCTGCCCGTCACGGGCAGGGCGGGTCCGTGGCGTCGTGTTCCGGCCCCCGTTCCAGAACGTCCTCCACATAGGCCATGCGCACGAGCACCAGCAACGCGGCCATGACGGGTGTCGCCAGGATCAGGCCCAGCACGCCGAACAAGGTGCCGAGGATCGTCTGGGAGAAGATGGTCAGCGCGGGCGGCAGCGCGACGGTCCGCTTCTGGATCAGCGGCGCGATGACGTTGCCCTCCAGCGTCTGCACCGCCGCGAACAGCGCCGCGACCCATAGCGCTTGGGTAGACGACTGCCCGGACGCGACCAGGACGGCAGGCACCGCGCCGGCCAGGGCGCCGATGAACGGAACGAAGTTGAGCAATCCCGCGAACAGCGCCAGCGTAAGGGCCAGCGGCACGCCGAGCGCCGCCAGCCCGGCGCCGATCAGGACCGCCACGACCAGCATGTCCACGAGCTGCCCCAGGAACCAATACTGCAGGGCGGTCCCGACAGCCTCCAGGATGGTGCGCGCCCGCTCCCGCCGGCGCGGCGGCAGCAGGCGCACCATGCCATCGCGGTAGGTGGCGGGCGAGACGGCAAGGAACAGCGCGGCGGAAACGATCAGCACAAGGCTCCCGCCGATGCCGAGCGTCGAGGCCGTTATGCTGCTGAGGTATCCGCCGAGGTCGCCGAGCGACGACGGCGCTGCGTTCCGCAGCGCGCCGCGTGCCTGCGGCCACCAACTTGCTTCGCCGAACCGGCCCCAGAGGTGCTGCAGCGACGCCCTGAGCTGGACGGCAAGGTTGGCCGCTTCGCCCGCCACGACCGGGCCGCGCCACCAGGCAAGGCCACCGGCGACGGCCGTGATAAGTGCGGCGACGATGAGCAGGGACAGCCCGGGACCGGTCCCGGTCACCCGGCTGAACCAGTCGCTCGCGAGGCGGAGCGCGCAGGCCAGCAGGACCGACGCGAACACCAGGAGCAGGACGTCCCGCAGCAGCCAAGCCGCAAGCAGGAGCGCCGATGACACCGCCGTCGCGCGAAGTGTGCTTTCAACGCCGCGAAGGTGGTCAAGGCTACCCACGGCATACCTCGTCGGATGTGCGTCGCTCCGTGCAGGAATGCTGCCATGTCCTGCGACGGCGCCCGGCTGGGCCGGGCAGCCCAGGTTTGGTGGATTTCAGGACGGCGCACCAGGGCCATGCCGGTATTTGTGATCCGTGCGCCGGCTTGATGCGGGCACTGCCAGCGAACCAAACCTGGCCCCAGCCGATGAAGGGTGGCTGCGAAGGAGCGCCCTGATGCCCCCTGCCTGGCTGGAAACCTTGGCCGCGGCCTGCTTTCCGCTGTCAATCGCGGGGGCACCGGCCGCGCTGGCCGGCATCTTCCTGCTCGGCCGGCGTCGGCGCATGGGTATCACGGAGGCGGTGTGGCCGTTGACGATGCCCTACCCCGGACTTGCGGCACACGCCTGGCTCAAACGGGCAGGGGCGCCGCACGATGGCCGCTACGGCGCACCCGCGGACGGGCCGATGTGGCAGGCCATCTTCATCGGCGCCACGCATTGGGAGCATCCATGAGCACCGGCCACTACGACGTCATCGTCATCGGCAGCGGCCCGGGCGGCGCGTCGCTGGCGCACCGCCTGGCGCCCACGGGCAAGCGCATCCTGATGCTGGAGCGCGGCGGCTACCTGCCGCGGTCGCGCGCCAATTGGGACGCCAAGACCGTATTCGTTGACGGCACCTACCAGGCGCCCGAAACCTGGCACGGCGCGGACGGCAGCACGTTCCACCCGGGACTGCACTACTGGGTCGGCGGCAACTCCAAGGTATACGGCGCCGCCCTGTTCCGCCTGCGCGAGCGCGACTTTGGCGAGTTGCGCCACAAGGACGGCGTCTCGCCTGCCTGGCCGCTCGGCTACGACGTGTTCGAGCCGTACTACACCCAGGCCGAGGCGCTGTATCACGTCCACGGGCAGCGGGGGGAGGACCCAACCGAACCCCCGTCCAGCGGCCCCTACGCCTATCCGCCGGTGCTGCACGAGCCGCGCATCCAGGAACTGAGCGACATCCTGACGCGGGAAGGGCTGCACCCCTTCCACCTGCCGCTTGGCATCAAGCTCGACCAGAACCCCGACGGGTCGGCCACCACGTACAGCCCCTGCATACGCTGCGACGCTTTTGACGGCTTCCCCTGCGCTATCAACGCCAAGGCCGACGCGCAGGTGATCTGCGTGGACCCGGCGCGTGCGGCGCACCCGAACTTCACCCTGCTGACCGGCGCCTACGTGGACCGGCTGGAAACCGGTCCGTCCGGGCGCACCGTCCGCCGGGTCCACGTGGTCCGGGACGGCCAGCCCGAGCAGTACTCCGCCGACATCGTGGTGGTGGCCTGCGGCGCGCTCAGCTCCGCCCTGCTGATGCTGCGCTCGGCCAGCGACGCGCACCCGCGGGGCCTGGCCAACAGGTCGGACCAGGTGGGCCGGAACTACATGCGGCACACGATGTCGGTCGTGATGGCGCTGCTGCGCGAACCCAACCAAACGGTGTTCCAGAAGACCCTGGCGCTCAGCGACTACTACTTCGGGGCGCCGGACTGGGACTACCCGCTGGGCCTGATCCAAATGTGCGCCGCCTCGCACGGGGAGCAGATACGGGGCGAGGCGCCGTTGCCGCATCTGATGTCGCTGGTGCCCGAGCTGCCGTTTGAGAAGATGGCCGAGCACTCCATAGACTTCTGGCTGCAAACCGAGGACTTGCCTAACCCCAAGAACCGCATCCGCTACGACGGGGACCGGGTGGTGCTGGAGGTGGAAGAGAGCAACCTGGAAGCGGCGGCCCGGCTAAAGGGCAAGCTCAAAGGGATCCTGGTGCCAATGCGGGCCTGGCCGGCGCTGCTCGAGCGCCGCCTGTATCTCGGAAAGGACATCCCGATCAACGGCACGGCGCACCAGGCCGGCACCATGCGCTTCGGCAAGGACCCAGCCAGCTCCGTGCTCGACCTGGACTGCAAGGCGCACGAGCTGGACAACCTGTATGTCGCCGACGCCAGCTTCTTCCCGTCCATCGGCGCGGTGAACCCAACGCTCACGATCATCGCCAACGCGCTGCGGGTGGCGGACGGCATCAAGGCACGCCTGGGGGCATGATCCGCCGCGCCCCCTTCATTACGGGCATTGCCAGCATCAGCCGCGTGGTCGCGGACCTTGGCCGGGCAGAGGCATTCTACTGCGAAGGACTCGGCTTCCATCCCGTGCCGGACGCACCGCGCCGACCGGACCTGCCCGCGCCGCTGGGCCTGCCCGGAACCACGGTCACGCAGCGGGTGCTACGGCTCGGTGCCGAGGACGTCGCCCTGGTGCGCTTCGGCCCGCCCGGCCCGGCCTATCCCGCCGGCAGCCGCAGCAACGACTTGTGGTTCCAGCACCTGGCGGTGGTCGTGGACGACATGGCGGCGGCCTTCCGGCAGCTATCGGCTCTGCATCCCGCCGCAATCTCCACCAACGGGCCGGAGCGCCTGCCGCCACGCAACGGCGGCGTGTCCGCGTTCAAGTTCCGCGACCCGGACGGCCATCCGCTGGAGCTGATCCACTTTCCGCCGGGTCAAGGGCGTGCGGTCTGGCAGGCGGCCCGGCACGGCGGCCAGGCCGGGCCGTTCCTCGGCATTGACCATAGCGCGCTGTCGGTGTCGGGCACGGCGCGCAGCCTGCGCTTCTACCGCCGCCTCGGCTTCCGTCCCGCGTCCCGCTCCTGGAACCGCGGCCCGGCGCAGGCAGGGCTGGACGGGCTGCCGGGCGCCCGCCTGCGCGTGACGGGTCTGCGTCTGCTGGAAAGCAGCGGTCTCGGCCTGGAGTTGCTGGCCTACCACCCGCCGGGCCGCCCCATGCCGGCGGGCAGAGCGGATGCGGCCTGGGTGGACTGGGTGACGCTGCTGTACCCGGGCCTGCCGTCGCCCAGGCTGGTGCGGGACCCGGACGGACACCGCCTCCTGCTGACGGGTGCAGACTACGGCGCGGGTGCGCCGGCCTCCGGCCCGGTGACGTAGGTCGAGGCAAGCGGGTGCTGGACGACCGTACTCAGCGGCAGGGTGCGCGGCGCCAGCATCACCAGGCCCAGCCCGCCGATCAGGCCGAAGTTCTTGAGGAACTCCCAGAAGTGCTGCAGGCCCTCGCCCTCCCGGAAGCGCCAGAAGTCCGGGTAGCGCCAGAACTGATGGTAGAGCGCGGCCGTCACCGCGCAGAACCCGGCCAGCACGAAGGCCGCCAGCCGGTCGTGCCAGCCAAGCACGATGCAGGCGGGGCAAAGGGCCTCCACGGCGATGGCCGCCACCAGCATGGCCGGGGCAAGGGCGCCATTACCAGCCTGCTTCATGGCCGATCCCCAATTCACGACCTTGTCCAGCGCGCTGAACGGGAACAGCACGACCAGGCAAATCCGCAGCAGCAGCGGAACGTAGTCGTTGACCAGCGTCATGCAGAAGTACCCCGGACGTAAAACAACCGTGTTGCGACCGACATGGAACAGCCATGCGAGCCGTTGGTTTAATGTGCATGGACGACTCATCAGGCCCGAAGCCGCGAATCCCCTACTGGCACCTTTGGACCGATGCGTCCGGGGTCAGCCGCCAGCAGCAGTGCTGGCTGACGGAGTTCGAACTGAAGGGCGTCGGCGATGCCGCCCCGCAGTGGAACAACAGGCACCCGCGCAGCGAGGCCACGGTGGTCGTGACCGTCCAGCCCGTCGGCTGGGTCGGCGAGTGGCACGAGAACCCGGCGCCGCAATGGATCGTCGTCCTGTCCGGGCGCTGGTGGATCGAGAGCATGGACGGCACCCGCATCGAGCAGGGGCCGGGCGAGTTCTCGCTCGGCGAGGACCAGGGCTGCACCGAGACGGACGGCAAGAAGGGCCACCGCTCCGGCACGGTCGGCAACGAGCCGGCGGTGCTGATGACCGTGCAGCTCCATGTCCCGCCGCAGCGCACGCCCTGTCATGCGGCGTAGAGCAGCGGGTGCCCGGCATGGACGGCTTCGACATCCACGACCCGGAGTTCCGCCGCCTGGTGCTGCCGAATGCGCCGCTGGTCAAGCTCGGGGAGGGCTTCGCGTGGCTGGAGGGACCGGTGTGGTTCGCCGACCACGGCCGCCTGCTGGTCAGCGACCTGCCGGGCGACCGCATCCTGCGCTGGAGCGAGGGCTGCGGCATCTCGGTGTTCCGCCAGCCCTCGGGCTTTGCCAACGGGCACACGCGGGACCAGCAGGGGCGGCTGCTCGGCTGCTCTCACCAGCACCGCTGCGTCACCCGCACCGAGCTGGACGGCAGCATCACCGTGCTGGCCAGCCACTACGAGGGACGGCCGCTGAACGGCCCCAATGACATCATCTGCCGGTCCGACGGCACCGTCTGGTTCAGCGACCCGCATTACGGCGGCAACACGGACTACGAGGGCGGCAAGCACCGCTGCGAGCTGCCGCCGGCGCTGTACCGCCTCGACCCGCGCAGCGGCAGCTTGCAAGTGATGGCGGGCGATTTCGAAGGGCCAAACGGCTTGTGCTTCTCTCCCGACGAGCGCCTGCTGTACGTCGCCGAGACCGGCCAGCAATTTGCGGAGCATCCGGTGCGGCACATCCGCGTATTCGATGTGCTGGACGATGGCGCCCGGCTTTCCGGGGGCCGGGTCTTCCATGCGGTGTCGCCGGGCAACGCGGACGGGTTTCGTTGCGACGTGGACGGGCGAATTTGGACCAGCGCCGCGGACGGCGTCCACTGCGTCGCCCCGGACGGGCGCCTGCTGGGCCGCATCAAGGTGCCGTTCCAGGTGTCCAACCTAGAATTTGGCGGACGCAACCTCGCCCGGCTGTTCATCTGCGCTTCGCACACGTTGTATGCCATCTATACCAACACGCGGGGCGCCAAGCGGCTGCCGCAACCGGAGCGCGGCACCCAGCCGACACCTAGGACGGGAGAGTAGGATGGCCAATTCCACTGCGAGGCCGCTGCTGTTCGCCTTGGCCGGGGCGGTGGCGACCGGGCTGCTGGCCAGCCGGGGGACGCCGCAGGCCAGTCCGAGGCCAGCAAGGAGCCGGGCACGGCGCAGCCGCAGGCCTGCCTGCCGCATCGTCGTGGTCGGCGCCGGGTTCGGCGGCCTGGCAGCCGCATCCCGGTTGGCGGGCCGGTCCGGCATCCACCTCACCGTGATTGATGCCCACAACCACCACTTGTTCCAGCCTCTGCTTTATCAGGTCGCCACTGCCGCCCTGTCGCCTGGCGACATCGCGTCGCCCGTACGCAGGATATTTCCCGAATCGCCCAGTTTGAAGGTCTTGATGGAACGGGTCACCGGCGTGGACACGGACGCACAGCTTGTCCTGTGCGGCGGCCAGGCCGTGCCGTATGACGAACTGATCATCGCCACGGGCTCGCAGCCCAGCTATTTCGGCCATGCCGACTGGGCTGAGCTTGCCCCAAGCCTCAAGACGCTCGACGACGCGCTCGGCCTCCGCCAGCAGATACTTGATGTGTTCGAGCAGGCATCGGCCGCCAGCCCTGCGGACCGTGGGCGCTTGCTGACGTTCGTGCTGATCGGCGGCGGGCCGACCGGGGTCGAGATGGCAGGTTCCATCGCCGAGCTGGCCCGCGACGTGCTGGCGCGCGACTTCAACCTGCCGGACGCCCAGGCGCGGATCATGCTGGTGGAGGCCGGGCCGCGTGTCCTGTCAGCCTTTACGCCCGACCTGTCGGACTATGCCGCCGCGGCGCTGCGGACGATGGGCGTCGAGATCAGGACCGGGACCAGCGTCACCAGAATCGAACCCGGCATGGTGCATCTGGGCGGCCAGGAGGTCGCCGCCGCCACCGTGATCTGGACGGCGGGCACCGAGGCGACGCCAGTCGCCAAGTGGCTGGGCATCATCCCCGCGCAAGGCGGCAGGGTCGCGGTCGGCCCCGACCTCCGCCTCCCAGGGCACCCCGAGGTGGCGGTCATCGGCGATGCCGCCCTGGCGCTGGGCCGCGATGGGAAGCCGCTGCCCGGCCTGGCGCCGGTCGCCAAGCAGCAGGGCAGGTTCGTGGCCCGCACGATCCTTCGCCGCTTGCGCGGGCAGCGTGCGCCAGGTGCGTTCGGCTACCGGGACTACGGCACGCTGGCGACGATCGGGCGGAACAAGGCGGTCGCGGAATTCGGCGCCGTCCACCTGACCGGCTTCCCTGCCTGGGTCACGTGGGCGGTCGCGCACATCTTCTTCCTGATCGGCTTCCGCAACCGGGTTATGGTCAGCGCGCAGTGGGCGTTCGCCTACCTGACGCACGAGCGCGGGAACCGCCTGCTCATTGGGCGCGAAGCCCGGTCCTGAGCCAGCCGGAGCAGGGCAGCACGCGCTCACTTCGCCGCGAACCCTTGCCTGCTCCGCCCTAAGGCCGCGTTGGACTGGGTAATGCAGCCATGACTCAACTGATTGAGGACTATGCACTGATCGGGACCTGCGAAACCGTGGCCCTCGTCAGCCGTGGCGGCTCCATGAACTGGCTGGGGCTGCCCCGGTTCGGCAGCCCCGCCGGCTTCGCGCCCCTGATGGGATCGCCGGAGAACGGCCGCTGGCTGATCGCTCCCGCGGACAGTTCGGCCCGTTCGAAACGCCGCTGCCGGGGCGGCACGGTGGTGCTGGAGACGATGCTCGAGACAGGGAGCGACGCCGTACGCATCGTGGACTTCATGGCGCGGCGCAGTCCTACGGCTCGGACCAGCTTGACGCCAGCCTGCTGATGATCGCGACCGTGGGCTTCCTGCCGGCTTTGGACCCGCGGATGGCAGGCACCGTCGCGGTGATCGAGTGGACGATGCTGCGGGACGGCCTCTTGTTTCGTTACGATGCCGGGTCCGGCGCGGACGGGCTGCCGCCCAGGAAGGGAGCGTTCCTGGCGTGCAGCTTCTGGCTGGCGGACTACGTGCTGCAAGGGCGGCTGCAGGAGGCATGGGCGCCGTTCACCCGTCCGGCCTGTGCAACGATGTCGGGCTGCTGGCCGAGGAATACGGCCAGGGCGCAAGCGGCAAGTCGGCAATTTCCCGCAGGCGTTCTCGCACCTGGCCCCAATCGGCACCGCGCACAACCTGCTCGATGCGTCCAGCCCGGCGCGCCAGCGTTCTGCGAAGACCGCCGCCACGGCTTGATCCAAAGAACCGAAGGAGCTTTTCAGCATGACCGATCCCGCCTCCGATCCCCGCGACCCCACTGCCCCGGCATTGCCGGACAGCAGCCGCCTGCCACGCGCGCCCTACCACCCGGTGCTTGCCGGGCAGCCTGCGCTGGTGACGGGCGCCAACTCCGGCATCGGCAAGGCGGTGGCGCTCGGCCTCGCCCAGGCTGGGGCCGACGTGGTGGTGAACTATGTCGTGCAGCCCGAAGCGGCTGACGAGGTAGTGCGCGAGATCGAGGCGATGGGCCGGCGGGCGGTCGCCCTAAAAGCGGATGTCAGCAAGGAGGACGAGGTCGAGCGCATGTTCGCCGCGGCGGTCAAGCAGTTCGGCACGCTGCACATCGTGGTCAGCAACGCCGGGCTGCAGCGGGACGCGGCGTTCGACGAGATGACTTTGGCACAGTGGGACACGGTGATCGGGGTGAACCTGACAGGCCAGTTCCTGTGCACGCGCGCCGCGGCCCGCGAGTTCAAGCGGCGGGGCGTCGTGCCGTCCGTGTCGCAAGCGGCAGGGAAGATCATCTGCATGAGCTCGGTGCACCAGGTGATCCCCTGGGCCGGGCACGCCAACTACGCGGCGTCGAAGGGCGGGGTGGACATGCTGATGCGGAGCATCGCGCAGGAGCTGGCGCCGCACTTCATCCGGGTGAACAGCATCGCCCCAGGCGCCATACGCACACCCATCAACACCGCCGCCTGGAACACGCCTGCAGCCTATGCCGACCTCATGACCCTGGTGCCCTACAAGCGCATCGGCGAGCCGGACGACATCGCACAGGCCGCCGTTTGGCTGGCGTCGGACGCTGCCGATTACATCACTGGCGCGACCCTATTCGTGGATGGCGGCATGACGCTCTACCCCGGCTTCGCCACAGGGGGGTGATGCCGTCTGGTCCGATCCGCTGCCTGCCTGCCTGCCTGCCGCAAACGCATATGGGACGAGGGCAGGCAGAACGCTGTTGATGCCAACCCGGATGGCAACATGGCTTCCGTGCGCGCATGGCGAACCGATGCCGCGCAGGCGTCATCCACCTTATCCAGCTGGCGGGCTGGGCCGCGCCATGGCAGCGTCACGGTCTGATGCCACCCAAGTATCTGCTGGGCCGCACCGAGGTGCTGTTCCGGGGTCCGATCCGGAAGTCTGCAGGCGCTCCCTGCCACGGCTGCTCATCTGCGCCGCCGGCACGCATCAAGGTATCACCGCCGGCATCAGCGGCCTCGTCCGCGCACCTGGAGCAGAGGCATGAAGGCGCAATTCTGGAAGCTGCTAAGCGACGTGGCCGACACGTTCTGGCTGGTTCCAGGCCTCATGGTCCTGACCGCGGTGCTGGCCGCTGTTGGGCTGGTCCAGCTCGACCGCTACCAGCTTATACCGCAGCACCTGCTCGACAGCCCGTGGCTCTACAACGGCGGCGGCACCGGCGCGCGCACGCTCCTGGGGGCAATTGCGTCGTCGTCCATCGGGGTCGCGGGCACGGTGTTCTCCATCACCATCGCAGCGCTATCGCTGGCCGCCGGGCAGATGGGGCCGCGGCTGCTGCGGAACTTCACGAGCGACCGCGGGAACCAGGTCACGCTGGGCGCCTTCCTCGCCACGTTCTCCTACGCGCTGATGGTGCTGCGCAGCGTCCGCACGCAGGACGAGGGCGCCTTCGTGCCATACCTGTCGCTCAACGTCGGCATCCTGCTGGCCTTCGTCTGTGTCGGCACGCTGGTCTATTTCGTTGGCCACATGGCGGGCCGGATCAACGTGGACACGGTGATCGAGCTGGTCAGCCAGGAGGTCCGCGATGCCATCGCCCGGCTGACGGCGGACAGCGAGGAGGCCGCCCCGCCGCCCCCGGCGTTCTGGAACGGCGCGTCGGTGGTGGCGGACCCGCGCAGCGGCTACTTGCAGCATCTCGACGAGGGCAGCCTGGCCGACTGGGCCGCCGAGCATGGGACGTGCATCCGGCTGCTGATCAGGCCCGGCAAGTATCTGTTCCCGGGCACCCCGGTCGCAGTGGCGACCCGGCACGCTGACGGAATGGAGGAGGCCATCCGGAATGCGACGGCACTGGGTCCACGCCGCGTCGGCTCCATAGACTTGGAGTTCGCGATCCGGCAACTCGTCGAGGTCGCTGTCCGTGCCTTGTCGCCGGGGATCAACGATCCGCATACGGCGTTGAGCGTGCTGGACCGGTTGGGGGCAGCGCTGTGCGACCTGGCGCCGCTGCACCTCGCGTCCGGCGTGACGTTGCGGGACGGCACGCCGGCCCTGGTCGTGCCCGCAGTGGACTACGACGGGCTAGCCGACGCCATGTTCCATATGATCCGCCAGAACGCCAGCGGCTGCACGGTCGTTCTGGTGCGGCTCATCGAGGTACTCACCGCCGTCGCAAGCTGCGAGCGCGACCCGGCGCGGGCGCGGTCCCTGCAGCGCCATGCCGGCTTGGTGCTGGCGGATGCGGAGCGGAGCATCACGACGCCGGAAGACTTGGACGACGTGCGGCAGCGCCACGCCGCGTTCACCACCATGCGGCAGTTCAGTCCCGCCCAAGCCGTGGGCGCCGGCGCGGGGGGCGGGGTGCCAACAAGCTCCTGTGAGACCTCTGTACGGGTGGCTTAAACAGCCCGGAATTCTGCTGTTTCGACCATTCTTGGGGTGATGCGGGCGGTTTGGAACCGTTTTCAGTCCGACCTGTCCCACTGAGGGCCTTTTCGCCGTGCGGCGGACGGAGTCCAAGCCTGGGTCACCCTGGGGTTGACCCGAGCAGGCGCCAACTCCGGCAGAGATTGTAAACCATCGCTGCCAGCGTGACGTGCAGGCCAGCGCGGGTCAGGCCAAGCCATCGCATCCGGCGCAGGCCGTAACTGCAGTCGCAGGTGCCGAATACCTTGGTTTGCGAGAAGGCGGCAGCACTTCGTTTGCGCCGGGACCATTGTCACCAACCGTAGGCACAAACCTCCATTGGCAAGCATGGCATGTTCATGGCGAGCAGGGAGGCGCCAAACGTGGGCACGAGCCTCAGCCCGTTGTCAGCCAACCCGAGCACTTTCCCGCGCCGTTGGCGAGCATGGCCGCCGACGATGGCAAGCCTCTACACTTACCATACGTTCCCGGTCGGATGGACCCTTACGGCCCTCCTGCGCCAACCGCAGGCTTCGATTGCCTTCAGACCATTCAGAGCTTGGCACCGGTGACTGCCCCGATGCCAGCCGTCACAGCCATGGCTGCGGCACCCCAGAACGTCACGCGAATAGCGGCCTTCACCATCCCGGCGCCTCCGACCTTGGCCCCAACAACCCCAAGCAGCGCCAGGAACAGCAAGGATGCGCCCGACACAGCCGGCACGACCCATCCCGCCGGAGTGAACACGGCCATGCCCAGCGGCAGCGCAGCGCCGACCGAAAACGAGGCAGCAGATGACAGCGCCGCCTGGACGGGCCTCGCCGTCATCGCCTCCGATATTCCAAGCTCATCGCGGGTGTGGGCGCCAAGGGCATCCTTGGCCATGAGTTGCCGGGCAACCTGCGATGCCAGTACCGGGTCGAGGCCCCGGCCCTTGTAGATCGCGGCAAGCTCCTGGGTTTCGGAAGCCATGTCTGCGGTGAGTTCCGCCCGCTCCCGGGCGACGTCCGCCTGCTCGGTGTCGTATTGCGAGCTGACCGACACGTACTCGCCAGCCGCCATTGCCATCGCCCCGGCTGTCAGGCCGGACACGCCGGCCACGAGGATGCTTGCGTGCGTGCCCGCGGCGGATGCGACGCCGACGATCAGGCTCGCGGTCGAGAGAATGCCGTCGTTGGCGCCCAGCACAGCAGCCCGCAACCAGCCGACTCGCTGGATGAGGTGGCGTTCGGCATGGAGGCGGCCTGCCATCGTAATTGCTTTCGTTGGAAAGACGGACACGCCCGGAAATTCCGTGTGGCACCCCCGGGCGTGGCGTGACTAACGCGGCGGGCTGGCGGGCTGCCCGGCCGGGGGCTGCCCGGCGGGCGCTTGGTCCGGCAAGTCCACCGGCTTGTTGTCGTTCAAGTCCCAGCCCGTGTTCTTATCCGTCGGTGTCGCCTGCACCATGGCGCGGAAGAACCACTGATACTCGTCGATCCCCTGCTCGACCGTCTGCAGCAGGTTGCTGGTCGTGGGGTCCGGCTCGTTCGTGTCGCGGATGGCCTGCCTGATCTCATCGCCTACGACCTTGTAGGTGCTGGTCCACCAGACGATCAATTGTGCGTCGTCCAGGAAGCCGCCGGGCATCTCTGGGATGGCGGAGGTCTGCACGATGGTAGTGGCCCGGCCGTCAGACGATGATCCAATCGCCAGTAGGCGCTGCGCCACCATGTCGGCGTACTTGGAGACACCCTCGTAGTGCTGCTGGAACAGCAGGTGCAGCGGGTAGAACAGGGTGCCGGACACGTTCCAGTGCGACTGCTTCAACTGCAACTGGAGCTGCTGCAGCTCCGTCAGCGTCTTCTGCAAGGCGGCGACGGTCTTCTTGTAGCCCTCGCTGCCCTGCTGCGGGCCGACGAACGGGCGGTTGGTGACGGTGTTGGTCGGAAATGTGCCGAGCGGCTGGAACATCTTGATAGCCGAGTTCGGCGAGATGCTCCGGGCCGCCGGTGCCTGGTTCGGCTGCGCGCCAGTGCCGCCGGCGGATTGCGCGAGGGCCGGACCTGCAAGCATGGTCGCCGCAAGAAGGATTGGTGTGAAGCGCATTGAATGATCCTTGTTCATCATGGACCTTTCAGATCCGCTGCGCAGGTGGGGCTCGTGAATGGCCAGCACACGGCTCTGAAACCGAATTTAAGATTGACTACCTACACGCAAGGAAGGGTGGCCGAGTCGTCACGATGTGCCACGAGGCGGTGACAAGGCACGCTGAGAGTGTCAGGCCACAGGTCCCAGTCGCCAGCCCGCTCGACGTCTAGCGGCACTCGTTCGCCGGTGTCCCGGCCCTGTCACACCCGTCCACATCTGAACCCTCAACCGCGGGGCAGCATCCGGCCCAGCACGCCGTCGTGCCACAGGTAGCGATGCACCAATGCCGCACCGGCATGCAGCCCGGCGAGCGCCAGGATGATCCAGCCGATGGTGGCATGGACCTCCTGCACCTGGTCCGGTAGGTCTTGGTTGCCCGGAGCGTAAGCCGGGATGCTGAACAGGTTGAAGATGCTGTCCCCGCGTGTCCAGGTCAGGAACATGCCGGCCAACACCATGCCGGCGAGTAGGGCATACAGGCCCCAATGCGTGCCCTTGGCGACGATGTTGAGCGCACCCTTGTCGGCCAGCGGCAAACGCCGCCCTCCTGTCAGGCGCCAGATGACACGGCCGAGCAGCAGCGCCGCCAGCAGCACGCCCACCGTGATGTGAACGGACCGCGCATCCACCCGCAATGGGCCGCGCGGGAACCAGTCGATTGTCTGCGCCCCGAGCCACTGCGTGACGACCAGCGCCGCCGTCGCCCAGTGGAAGAACATCGTGGTGGGATCGTACTTGCGCGCGGTGGCCTCAACTGGCTGCATAGGCTGTGACATCCCTGACAGTGCCGATGGTATGGGGAACGCTAGCGCCTGCAGCACGGCCCGTCCGGACTCTGAACCCGAATTTAGTGGTCCGGCCGGGACGCCCAACCAATCGTCCAAGCACCCGAGACAGCAGGGCATCATGGCTGACACCCCGGCACGCATGACCACCGGTCCTGTTCGCCGCACGGTCGGTGATCGAAAGAGCCCGGAGGATGGCTTAAACCGCGGTTCTAGATTGCGTCGCGCTACCGACGGCTTACCCGAAGCCGACGATCTTAGAGGAAACCACCATGAACGACATGAACTACGACAAGACCAATACCGACACTTTCGAAATGACCGGCAAATGCCCCTTCGGAGGTGATCGCATCGGCGGCGCGGTGGGGACGCCGCCCACCCTGTCCGACTGGTATCCCGATCGGCTGAAGGTTGAGCTGCTGCACCAGAACGGCCCGCGCGCCAATCCGCTCGGCGATGACTTCGACTACGCCCAGGCGTTCAATGCCATCGACTACGCTGCTCTGAAGCAAGACATCAAGGCCTTCCTGACCTCTTCGGTCGCCTGGTGGCCGTCCGACTACGGCAACTATGGTCCGCAGATGATCCGCATGGCCTGGCACGCCGCCGGCACCTACCGCATCGCCGACGGCCGCGGCGGCGCCGGTGAGGCGCTGCAGCGCTTCGCGCCCATAAGCAGCTGGTGGGACAACGGCAACACCGACAAGTCGCGCCGGCTGATCTGGCCGATCAAGCAGAAATACGGCAGCGCCCTGTCGTGGGGCGACCTCATGGTTTTGACCGGCAACTGTGCGCTGGAGATCATGGGCTTCCCCACCTACGGTTTCGGCGGCGGCCGCCACGACGCGTGGGAGGCAGACAACAGCACCTATTGGGGCCCCGAAGTGTGGGACCCGAAGAATGTCGCCTCGTTCGACAGCATGGTGACGCGCGACAAGCGGTGGCGCGGCCGGAACGGCGATGCGGATTACGACCTGGAGAACCCGCTGGGTGCGACGCACCAGGCGCTGATCTATGTGAACCCCGAGGGGCCCTATGCGAACGGCGACCCAATGGGCTCGGCGCGCGACATCCGCGTTTCCTTCTCCCGCATGGCCATGAACAACGAGGAGACCGTGGCGCTGATCGCCGGCGGCCACGCCTTCGGCAAGAGCCACGGCATGGTCAAGGCGGATAGGATCGGTCCGCCGCCCGAGATCGCGCCGGTCGAGGCGATGGGCCTCGGTTGGCACAATCCCGAGGGCTCGGGCGCTGCCGAATATACGATGACGAACGGCATTGAGGGGAGTTGGTCCCCAGATCCGACGAAGTGGGACAACACCTACCTGGAAAACCTGTTCAAGTTCGAATGGGAGCAGACAAAGAGCCCGGCCGGCGCGCTGCAATGGACACCGACCGACCCGAACGCACCCAAGACGCCGGACGCGCACATTCCCGGCAAGATGAACCCGCTGATGATGATGACCACCGACATCGCGCTGAAGGTCGACCCTGACTATCGCCAAGTATGCGAAAAATTCCTCACCGACTTCGACGCATTTACCCAGGCCTTCTCCAAGGCCTGGTATAAGCTGACCCACCGCGACATGGGACCGCGCGAGCGCTACCTCGGCCCGGAGAAAAAGAACGAGGACGATCTGCTCTGGCAGGATCCGATCCCGCCCGGCGGGCATGACCTGATCGACGCGGCGGATATCGCGATGCTGAAGCAATCGATCCTGGCGTTGGGTGTTTCACCGTCCGACTTGGTGTATACAGCCTTTTCCGCCGCTGTCACGCATCGGAGCAGCGACAAGCGGGGTGGTGCAAATGGCGGGCGGCTCGCGCTGGCCCCGCAAAAGGACTGGGCGGTCAATCGCCGGACCGTGCCGGTGATTACGGCGTTGCGCACTGTGATGGAGGGGTTCAACGGCCAGCAGACGGGTGGCCGGAAGGTATCGCTCGCCGACCTCATCGTACTTGGAGGCTGTGCCGCGCTCGAAAAAGCGGCGGCGGATGCGGGCGTTGCGATTGACGTTCCCTTCACGCCGGGCCGCCGCGACACGACGCAGGACCTCACCGATATCGAGATGTTCGATTGGCTGAAACCCGTTGCCGACGGGTTCCGCAACTATCTCGACGAGCGGTTCGACGAGATCTCGCAGGGCGTCGCCCCTGAGGAGATGTTCCTCGACAAGGCGCAGCTCCTGTCGCTCACCGCACCGGAGTGGGTCGCGCTGGTGGGTGGCCTCAGGGCGATGAACGCCAACCACGACGCTTCCCCTCACGGCATCTTCACGGATCGCGTCGGCGTGCTTACCAACGACTTCTTCACCGTGCTGACGAGCATGGACTTCGAGTGGAAGAAGGCGGACGCGGAGGGCATGACCTTCTCGCTCGATGACCGCGCGACGGGGGAGAAACGCTTTACGGCGACGCGGTCTGACCTCGTGTTCGGCTCCAATAGCCAGTTGCGCGCGGTCGCGGAAGTTTACGCCGGCAGCGATGGCCATAAGCGCTTCCTGAAAGCGTTTGCGAAGGCGTGGGATAAGGTGATGATGCTCGACCGCTATGACGTGAAAGTCTGAGGCCGATACAGCCCACCATGGGCATGGCGGATGAGGCCAAGCTGCATGAGATCCAGGAACGGATGCTGCATCACTGGCACAAGGTGCATCCGGACTTCGGACGCCGGATCGCCGAGGGGCTGGACCTATCCGGGGTCCGGCAAGCTGCGGAGTAACGGATCGCCAGGCTGGCTGCCGCTGGGGACGGTTCTCCGGCGGCAGTCAGGCCGCACCGGGCCTGGCACAACATGACACGGCTTCTTTTGATTGAGGACGACGCGGAGACGGCGGAGGAAGTGGCCGGATACTTCCGCGGCCGGGGTTATGACGTCGATTGCGCCGCGACCGGGCCGGACGGCCTGGCGCGGGCCGGCGCCGGGCAGGCCGATGTGCTTGTTGTGGACCGGCTGCTGCCAGGCCTGGACGGCCTGGCCGTGATCGAGGCGTTGCGCCACGCCGGCGTCCGCACCCCTGCTCTGGTATTGAGCGCGTTGGACGGCGTGGACGAGCGGGTGCGCGGCCTGCGCGCCGGCGGCGACGACTACCTGGGCAAGCCCTTCGCCCTGGCCGAACTGGCGGCGAGAGTCGAAGCGCTGCTGCGCCGCCCGGCGAACGGGTCGGAAACCCTGCTGCGCGTCGGCCCGCTGGAACTGGACTTGGTGGCGCGCACAGCCCGGCGCGGCGAGCGTGTGCTGGACCTGCTGCCGCGCGAGTTCCGGCTGCTGGAATACATGATGCGCCGGGTGGGCCAGACAGTCACCCGCACCATGCTGTTCGAGGACGTCTGGAACTACCGTTTCACGCCGCGGTCCAACCTGGTGGACGTCCACATGGGCCGCCTGCGCCGGAAGCTCGACGGGCCGCTGGAGGTGGAGTTGATGTCCAACGTGCGCGGCATCGGCTTCATGCTCGACGCGCCACCGTAGATGGCGGCCCTTCGTGCGCTCGTGGCCACCACGGCTTTCCGTTGGACTCTGGCCATCGCCGGCGGCTTCACGGCCATGTCGCTGTTCCTGTTTGCCTTCATCTACTGGCAGACCGCGGTGCAGGAACAGGGGCGCATCGATGGCATCGTGACCCGCCAGATGCGCGCCATCGCCGATGCCCAACCGGCCCAGGCGGTCGAGCAACTGCGGGCCTGGCTGGCCGAGGACCGGCACGGCGCACGCTACGCCGGGCTGTTCGGGAGCGACGGCGGGCGGATCGCGGGCAACCTGCTCGCGGCGCCACCTGGCTTGCCGGCGGACGGCCGTGCGCACCGCGTCGTCGTTGGCCCGATCGGGCGCGACCGCGATGGGGACGGGCCAGAGGTGGTGCGGGGCGCGGCAGAGCGCCTCGGGGACGGGCGAATTGTAGTGCTCGGCTACGACATTGACGAGCTGGACGGGGTGGAGGCGCTCATCCTGCGCGCGCTGTGGCTCGGGTTGGGGCCTGCGGTGCTGCTGGCGCTCGGATGCGGCGCGCTGCTCGCCCGGCGTGCCCAGCGCCGGATCGCTGGGGTCCACTTGGCCGTAGGACGCATCATGCGGGGGCATCTGCGCGAGCGGCTGCCGATCCACGGAGCGGCCGATGACCTCGATCGAGTGGCCATCGCCGTGAACGGGATGCTCACCGAGATCGAGCGGCTGGTCGATGAGATACGCGGCGTGGGCGACAGCATCGCCCATGATCTGCGCACGCCGCTCACTCGCGTCCGCACCCGGCTGGAGCGCAGCCGCGACGAGGCCCATACGCGCGAAGAGTTCCAGGCCGCCGCGGACCGGGCCATCGCGTCCGTGGACCAAGCGCTGGCGGTGGTCACTGCGGTGCTGCGCATCGGGGAGATTGAGCACGGGCGCCGTGTGGCCGGGTTCGTTCCAGTGGACATGTCAGACGTGCTGCGCGACGCCGCCGAACTGTATGAACCGGTGGCGGAGGAGAAAGGCATCGCCCTCCGGCTGCACCTTGTCCCGTCCGGGCCGGTGCCGGGGGATCGCGACCTGCTGCTGGAGGCAGTCGGCAACCTGGTGGACAACGCGATCAAGTTCTCGCCGGCTGGGACCGAGGTCATGCTGTCAGTGTGCCATGTGCCGGGCGGGGCCTGCATCCGTGTCGCCGACCAGGGGCCGGGCATCCCGCCGGCCGAGCGGGAGCAAGTGCTGCAACGCTTTTACCGGACGGAGCGGAGCCGGACGGTCGAGGGCAGCGGGCTGGGGCTGAGCCTAGTTGCTGCCGTGGCGGCGCTGCACGGTTTCGGCCTGCGGATCGGGGGCGCGGACCCCGGCTGCATCGTCGAGCTTATCTGCATCCAAGGCGGGGGCGAACCGGGCGAAAGCGGAGGGGCAACCCAACCCTCCTGAGCCTCTACCGGTGCGCCAGCCATGCCGCGCCGGCAAAGGTCGCCAGCGGCACCAGGACGGTGGCCTCGCGGCCATGTCCGGCATGGATCAGCATGGCCTCGATGGCCAGCAGGACCGCTGCGACGGCCACGTTGCGCGCGTCGCCGAACAGCGTCTTGACGAACGGTCCCATCACGCGATCCTCTGGCGCACCCGCGCGCGCATCGCCGTTGCAACGGCCAACCCAGCCAGCAGGTAGAACGCGCCGAGCATCGGCAGCGTCCAATCCGACAGCGGCCAGGTCCCCGGGCCGCCGATGCCCTCCATCGTCCAATAAGTGCCGAAGGCGACGATCATCGCCCCGACCGTGAACTTGATCGCATTCTCCGGCACGCGCTGCAGCGGCGCACGCACGGCCGCACCGACAGCGCAGGTCAGCAGCAACGCTGCCAGGGCTGCCCCGGCGCTGCTGGCCATGCCCGTCCCGTTCCCCTTGTTCATGCCGAGCGCGACCACGACGAGCCACACCTCCAGCCCTTCCAGCAGTACGCCCTTGTAGGCGACCATCCAGCCAGCCATCCCTTCGCCTTTAAGGCTGGCGCGCGTCGTCTCGAACTCCGCGGCCTCGTCATGCAGCGGCTTCAGCCCGGCATGGCGCGCCATCGCCTTCGCCAGCCAGCGCAGGCCGAACAAGAGCAGGAACACGCCGATGACAAGCTGAAGCCAGCCGATGTCCAAGCTGGTGGCCAGCAGCCGTCCGGCGGCGAGCGTCAGCACTGCCAGCGTGGCAAGCCCGGCCAGCGACGCACCGAATGCCGCGCGCCAGCCGATGCTCAGGCTGACCGCAAGCACGATGGTGAAGGCTTCGACCCACTCGACAAGGGCAGTCAGGAAGGAAGGCACCGCGATGGACCAGTCAATCATGTCCGGTTCCTATGCTTTGATCAGGCTTGGCCTTTTCCCGCGGCTAGAGCATGTCCGGATCAAACGGCTTCGTTTGGGCCGGACAAATGCTCGCCAAAACAAAGGCTAGAGCGTGTTTGGTGTCTCCACTTGCACCAAACATGCTCTAGACGTGCCGTGCGGGCTGTGGACCGTGCGCCGGTGGCCAAGGACGCGCAGCTTTGCTTGGAAACGGAGCCTGGCAGTCCAGTTGGGAAAGAA
>JAABUT010001385.1_pt1 | contig 27841 bp, 25 predicted proteins | sample 5559281 | NCBI WGS metagenome assembly JAABUT01 (sample SAMN10711880, study PRJNA513359) | rock metagenome | isolation source: Antarctica rocks | place: Antarctica: Victoria Land, Ricker Hills nord | collected 2016-01-04
CCTTACGGGCCACCGCGACGACGTCCTCGCGGAACTCTCTCGGATACGGCCTCGGCATGATCGGCATCCTCCCAGCGAGGCCACGGCCTCACAGGTAGATGTCAACCGAACCCTGGGCAGACCCGAATGAACGTGACAAGTCCTCAGGTCGGGGGTTCCGGAGCTGTCCGTGGCAGCGTCACCACGAACCGGGCGCCGGGCAGGCTGCTCGGTGGCAGGCAGGTCAGGTGACCGCCGGCTTCGCGTATGATGGCCCGGCTGATGGCCAGGCCGAGCCCCGAGCCGCCGGTGTTCCGGCTGCGGGCGGTGTCGAGTCGTACGAACCGTTCGAAGATCCGTTCTCGATCGGCTGTTGGCACCCCTGGGCCGCTGTCACTGACCTCCAGACATACGAGGGCGGCCGCGCCCTCGGCCGCGTACACCCGCACGTGGACCTTCCTGGCGGTGGCTGCCAGCGCGTTGTCGAGCAGGTTGGTGATCACTTGTAGGAGACGGTCGCCGCGGATCGCTGCCAGCGGGGTCGGACCCAGGGCTGCGTCGAGTGTGAGTTGCACGTTGAGCTTGGGTGCCCGCAAGGTCAGAGCGGTGACCGCTTCCCTTGCTACTTCAGCCACATCGACGGTGCCGCGCAACTCCGCTACTCCATCGGTGTCGGGTTCGGAGCGAGGGTGTCGGGCGGTCGCGAGCAGGTCGACGATGAGGCGACCTGCTCGGCGGCTCTCGCGCACCATCGACAGCGCCAAGGCCTCCCGCTCCGCGCGTGCGTGCGGGCTTCGCAGCAGCGTCTCTGCGGTCACCTGTAAGCCGGCGACCGGGGTCCGAAGCTCATGAGAGGCGTCGGACAGGAAGTCGCGCATCCGACGCTCGGAGCTCTCCGCCGTCGTGACGGCTGACTCCAGCGCGTCGAGCATCTCGTCGAAGGCCACCGCCGTGCGACCGATCTCGGTGTCGGGCCGAGCCGGCCGTAGCCGGGCGCCGCGAGCGCCACCGGCGATGCCGCGGGCGGTGGCCGTGATGCGGTCGAGCGGGGCCAGCGCGACGCCCACGAGCCGGCTCAGGATAAGCGCCACGGCGACGAGCAGCGCGCCGCTGACCAGCAACTCGACCAGGCGGAGCCGGAGCAACGTTCGGTTGACGTCGGTCAGACTCGCCTGCAGCAGCAGGGTTGAGCCATCAGCGAGCGGCTGAGCCACGGTCAACAGCTCGCCGGTCTGCTCCACCTGCGGCGTCGGGGCCGGGGGGCCGCCTCGCCTGGGCCGTTTCGCGCCTGACCCGGGGGCAGCGTCCCGCGGCCCTGGAGGCGGCATAACCGGCGGTCGCCCCACGACGACCTGCCCGGCCCCGCTGCGTACCGACGCGACGACGCCATCGCCACCGAGCCGGTCGGCCAGTTGTTGGGCGGGTACGGTGCCGTCGAGGACGCTGGCCGAGACCGCCCGGTCGGTGAGGCGGCTGCGTAGGTCAGAGCGCAGTCGCGACCCGAGCAGCACCTCCACCGAAACCGACAGCACCACCAGTGTGACGACCAGCAAGGCGAGGACCGCCACGGTCACCCGCCTCCGCAGGGAGGGGTTTCGCAGTCGCCACGCAGGGGTCCGCATCAGGGGCCGCCGGCTTCGGCGCGCAGCACGTATCCGAGGCCGCGTGCGGTGTGCAGCAGCCGGGGGCCGTGCTGCTCGAGCTTGCGCCGCAGCGCACTGATGTGGACCTCCACGAGGTTGGGGTCATAGTCGTCATAGCCCCAGACCTGGGTGAGGATCTGGGTCTTGGACAGCGCTCGCCCGGGGTGGCGGGCCAGGTAGAGCAGCAGCCGGAGCTCGGTCGCGGTCAGCGCCAACGTCACTCCCGTGCGGACCGCGGTGCCGGACGTTTCGTCCAGCACCAGGTCGCCGACTTGAACGACCTGCGAGCGCAGCCGTCCGCTGCGGCGTAGCACCGCGGTCACCCGTGCCAGCAGCTCTTCCAAGATGAACGGCTTGACGATGTAGTCGTCGGCTCCCAGGCGAACCCGGCGAGTCTGTCGCTCACGTCGTCGCGCGCGGTCAGGAACAGCACCGGGCAGCCCGATGTCGCGCGGACATCGCGGGCCAGCCCGAAGCCGTCCCGGCCCGGCAGCATCACGTCGAGCAGCACCAGGTCGGGACGAAACGCCTCGATCACCTCTGCGAAGCCGCTCCCGTCTGCGGCCGCACGAACGCGGAACCCGGCGTCGGTCAGGGCGCGCGCCACCGCCTCGCGGATCGAGGGCTCGTCCTCGACAACCAGCACCCGCGGCGGCTCGGTCACCGAACCAGTGTCAGCCCCACGGCTGAAGAGTGCCTGAAGGTACGCCGACAGGGCCGGTCCTTCAGCGCGGCTTCAGTTTGCGGGGGCACTGTCGCTCTGTCACCCAAACCCTCACCTCCTTGGAGCCCAGCATGCCCCCCACCGCTCTTCCACGCCGCCTTCGGGTAGCCCTCACCGTCGGTGTTTTGGCCGCCGGCACCACCGGCGGCGTGGCCTATGCCACCGGCGGCTCGCCCACCCCGAGCGCCAGCAGCGCCGCGGCGCCGTCGACCACCGGCAGTTCCACCGCCCCCCGACCCGGCCGAGGCGCCGGCCGCGGGGTCGTCACCAACGTCGGCAGCAACAGCCTGACGGTACGCAACAACGCCGGTACCTCGCGGACCTACCAGCTCACGTCCTCCACCACGATCCACCGTGGACCCGAGCAGACCATCAAGCTGTCCGACCTTCGCTCCGGCGACCGGGTCAACGTCCGGACCGCCTCGGACTCCGCGAGCGACAACACCGCCGTCGACATCGACCAGCACCTGGCCCACCTCGACGGCATCGTGTCCGACGTCTCCGGCCCGGCCGTGACGATCACCGACCACGACGGCTTCCGCCGGGTCATCCACCTGCAGGACTCCACCACCTACCGCAGCAGCGGCGCGTCGTCCTCGCGCAGCGCGGTCGTGACCGGCAAGCAGGTGCGTGCCCAGGGCCGGGTGGCGAGCGACGGCACCTCGCTCGATGCCAGCTCCGTGGAGGTGTCCAACCCTGGCGACGAGCCGGCCCCGCCAGCCGGCGGCCATGGTCCCCGCGGCCCCGGCGGCAGTGGTCCCCGCCACGGTGGTCCCCGCGACGGTGGTCCGGGCCCGGCCGGTGGTCAGCCGGCGCCCAGCTCAGCGCCATCGTCGCCGTCCGCGACCACCAGTGGCTCCTAAACCCGAGCGCTCGCCGCTCGACCAACTCAAGGCGCTTAGGCAGCGTCAGCTCGATGACACCCAGCCACTGCCGCCGTACCAAGAAGAGGTGATCACCGGCCGACCAGGCCGGCGGCACCGCCACGGCGGCTGGGCGCGCTCGGGTCGGTTGGGGCTCGTCGTCGCGGCCATCGTCGCCATCGGGGTGTTCGGGTCCGGCCCGGGCAGTCCGCTGCACCCGGTGCTCATCAAGGTGGCCTCAACCTGGCACGAGTTCACCACCCGGCAGCCCGGCCCGGCCCCCGGCCCGGCGACGTCCACCACAGACGCGGCACCGACGCCGCAACCGGACGCCGCGATGAGTGGGCAGCAGCCCGACCAGAACGACGGCAGCCGCTCCGGTGCAGCGCCGCCGGCCGTCCCAGGGGGCCGAGGCCCGAAGGCGGCGTCCGCAGCGCCAGGGCCGCCGGGAGCCGCGCCCGCCCGACCGGGACCGCACCGCCCCGGCCGGCGCGGCTCCCGTAACGGCCCCCCCGCGCTGCCCGGCAGGTGAGCGCAGCACCTCGCCGCCGGGCGGGTTGGCCGCCAGGGCGTAGTGGGAGTGACAGACTTGCGCGCTTGGGTCCCGGGGGATCGGCGGTGCACGCCGCGCCGCCGCCTGCCACCCGGCCGGGGGCGGTGCTGCTCGTGCTGCTGGTGGTGCTACCGGTCCCGGCGCTCGGGTTGCTCGGCGCGTCGTTTCTCAGACGCCGAAGGCGCGAGATTCCTGATCCCCAGCGCCAGCAAGTCGAAGTGCTTGACCCACAGAGCAACGTGCGCAAGCTCCCCCGACCGACGGGCAGTTGCACCCGGACCGAGCGGGTGCCGAGGCGTTCCAGAAAACAACTCATCAAGCCGGACTTTGAAAGCTCCTTCCATGGCCGCATCCTCGCCGCTGGAGGCAATTGTCCGCAACCGCCGCCTTCGTGCGACACCCCGCTGCGGTGGCAGCGAGAGGCGCTTCGTCCTATGTCAAGGCTCGCATCCGGCCTGCCTGCCCTTCCGTGCTAGTCCACCCTGCGCCGCGAGCAGGAGTACCACCAGGGCGCTCGTGGCGACGTAGGTGCTGACTTTCGCGTGCAGGAGCCCAGGCGGCGGTGGGCGACCGCGGTGACCGACACGACGGCGAGGAGCCGAAGTCGCCGTCGGGCGCGCAGTGGCCGCAGCATGGGCAGCACGGGCACGACCAAGGTCGATCAGGTCCGAGCGGACGTACCGCCTGCGATCCGTTGCCAGGTACAGGCGGGCGGTGTAGTCGCTTGCGAAGATCAGCCAGACAACGATGTTGCTGCCGCCAGCGCGACCCGTGCCGGGCCTCCCCTGGCGGACCAAGGGCGCGGTCAGCACGAGCAGGAACACGACCGCGAGCACCAACACAGCGGGTGTCGTTCGAGCACACCCATTCCGCGTAGCCGTTCTCCTCGCGGCGCAGCCTCACAGCATCGCCCGTCCTGGGCCCACCCAGCGAAGCTGACCCAGAGATCGCGGTCCTAGGCGATCTCGCGTTCTTACGCTCCCCACTGACGGCCCTACTTCTGGCCGCACAGCGGCGCAGCCGCCGTCATCTCCTCGGCGAGCCCTGACTGCTCGCTCTCGGCAGTTGCCAGTTCCCCCTCCAGCAGCGCCACCCGCATACGCCCGGCGTGCAGGGACGCGGCTACAGCGCGGTCATGTAGAGGACCGCTGGGCGAGTCCGCTGCTGAGCTGTCGAGGTCGGTCCTCACGGCTGCAGACTCTTCGCGGTGTCGACGCTCGTCGCGGTTCCCTCGTCGATGCCGGCCTTGAGGCTGCGGTACCCCCCAACTGCTTGTGAGAATCGACAGCAGGCCGCGTCCTGAGCGTCGGAGGCGGCGGAACCGCCACAGCCCGAGAGAGATAATGATCAACGCCAACAGCAGGGCGAGCAGTAACTAAGGCAGCTGCTGCGCATCCTGCGGCAGCTCGCCGAGGCGCCCGAGGTCGCATCTGCCGACGCGCGGTCGCTCAGCTGAAGACGACGGTCCGTGCGCCGGTGAGGGCGACCCGGTCCTCGGCGTGCAGTCGCACTGCGCGGGCCAGGACGACACGCTCGACGTCGCGCCCGATGGCCACCAGGTCGTCAGCGGTGTGTCCGTGCGCCACCCGGACGACGTCCTGGTCGATGATCGGTCCCTCGTCCAGGTCGCCCGTCACGTAATGCGCGGTGGCACCGATGAGCTTCACGCCACGCACGTGCGCCTGGTGGTAGGGCTTGGCGCCCTTGAACCCCGGGAGGAAGGAGTGGTGGATGTTGATGATCCTGCCCGGCATGCGCGCACACACCTCGTCGGAGAGCACCTGCATGTAACGCGCGAGGACGACCACCTCGACGCGGTGCTCGTCGACGAGACGAAGGAGCCGGGCCTCGGCGTCGACCTTTCCCTGGGGGGTCACCGGCAGGTGCTCGAAGGGGATGCCGTAACGGCGGGCGATCGGCTCGCAGTTGGTGTGGTTGGAGACGATGAGCGGGATGTCCACGGGGACCTCGCCGATCTGCCACCGGTAGAGCAGGTCGACCAGACAGTGGTCCAGCTTGGACACCATCAGCAGCGCCCGGCGCCGCTGCGCCTCCGGACGGACGCTGAGCGCCGGGTCGAACCGCTCGACGCGGGTCCTGATGACCTCGCGCACCAGGTCGGTCTCGGTATACGGGCTCTCGAAGGAGGTCCGCATGCAGAACAGGCCGGTGAGCGGGTCGGAGAACTGGGCGTTCTCCAGGATGTTGCCCTTGGCCTCGAAGATCCCGTCGGCAAGGGCACGGACGATGCCGGGCTGGTCGGCGCACCGGAGGGTGAGCAGGTAGCGGAACACGGTCGCAGGGTCCTCTCGCTTGGCGGTGCAGGGCGCTCGCTGACGCCGGCCGCCGGCGGGCGTCACGGGGACGCTGGTGCCCCGAGGGCTCGTTCGTACCACCGGTGGAAGGTGTCCACCGATCCTTCGGTAACCGGCGAGAGCGGACCGGGCAGGTAGCCGCGCGACCGCACGCCCGCGAAGTTCTGCTCGCACAAGGACCAGTCCTGCTCCGACGTGGCGACCCAGACCGCGGTGAGCTCGTCGCGGTCGTAGTCCTCCCCCTCCACGGCGTCGTCGCGGACGAAGAAGGTGACGTCGACGTCGGTGCGGTCCGCACTGACCGGGGTCAGCCGGGTGGTCATCGCGTAGTCGGCGTTGGCATGGGACCAGGAGTTGGGCAGCGTGATGAGGCGCAGGCTGCCGACGTCGGCGCTCTCCAGGTCGCCCAGCACGGGCGCGACGAGGCGTCCGCTCAGGCTCTCGGTGACGTAGCCGTCGCGAAGCGGCAGGCGGGCCACCCGGAACCATCCGTCGTTCTCGAAGCTCACCTCACGGGGCGCGAGACCCTGCGCTCGCCACCGAACGTGGTGCTCGCGCAGGGCAGCGTCGTAACCGCTGTTCCGCCTGACGTCGCCCGAGCCCCCGACGTCATAGTTGGACTGGCAGAACTCCGGGTGGTTCACGCGGCAGTGGTAGCACTCCCTGTTGTTCTCCACGAGCATCTTCCAGTTCGCCGCAACGGTGTAGTGGCACCCGGCGGCCACCTTGGTCCGCTCCAGGTGGTGCGGACCAAGCTGCGGCTCCACCGCTGTGACCGCCTCGTCGAAGGGCGGGGGGACCTCGGCGAAGCACACGAAGAGCAGCCCCGCGAGCTCCCGCAGGTGCACCGGGCGCAGCCCGAGCTCTGCACGGGCGAGGTCGGGGCCCATGTGCGGGGCCCCGCGCAGCGCGCCATCCAACCCATAGGTCCACTGGTGGTAGGGGCAGACCACGGCACGGACCGAGCCGTGGCCGTCGGGCCGCAGCCGGCACCCGCGGTGCCGACACACGTTGTGGTGCGCCCTGACTCGGCCCTGCTCGTCCCGGGTGAGCAGGACGGAGTCGCTTCCGACGCTCCACGCCAGCGTGTCGCCGGCGTGGGGCAGCTCGGCTGCAGCTCCGACCAGCAGCCAGCTCGACGCGAAGACCCGGTCCAGGTCCAGCGTGAAGATGTCCGGGTCGACGTAGCAGTCCCGCGGCAGCGAGTAGCCGGGGGTCCTTGCCGGCAGTCCGGCCAGTGCGGTTGCGGTCATGCGCGCGACCCTCAGCTCTCGGTCTGACCGGCGCGCGGCGCCGCCAGCTAATCAGCACCAGAGTATAACAACTCGAGTTGTCACGCCCCACCGGCGGGTCGACAGGTGGTGCCGGTCAGCTCCAGGGGAACGGCGAGTGGCTGACCGGGTGCAGCCGGCCGGCCGCGTAGCGGGCGAAGCGGAACGGCTCGAGCAGCGCCTGGCTCTCGCCCATCAGCTCTCGCGCCACGAGGGCGCCGACGCCGATCATCTTGTAGCCGTGGTTGGAGTCCGCGATCACGTAGGAGTTGTCGCCGAACACGTCGAAGACGGGAAAGCTGTCCGGCGTGAAGCACCCGATGCCGCCGGACGGCTCCTTGGCGAACAGCTCGCTCTTGCCCTCGAACCGCTTCAGGCAGTGGGCGAGGCCGGCCGTCCACATGCGGGCGAAGTCCGCTCCGACGACGAAGTCGGGGCTGGCCGGACCGTAGGGGTCGACGTGGACGTCGTCGGTGGGACGGTCCACCACGAACGGCATCGCGCCGCCCTGGACGCCGCCGAAGTTGAAGTCCGGCTTGAAGTAGATCCCCCAGAGGCGGTCAGTGACCAAGGAGCCGTCCGCGTCGTCGTACAGCGGCGCGTCGGTGTCCACGTGCAGTACCGGCGGCAGGTTCCCCCGGCTGTCGGTGAGGAAGGCCGGATCGACGCGCAGCGTCCCCTCCTGCAGCGACCAGTAGGTCCACATCGGCCGCTCGTGCACCGCTCCGTCCCGGCCCCTTACCGGGATGACCTCCGGCAGGTCCAGCATCCGCCACAGGTCCCGGACCCAGGGACCGACCGCCGCCACGACGTGGTCGCACCGGATGTCGCCCGCGTCGGTCTGCACGGCCGCAACCGCAGCGCCGTCCCGCCGGAAGCCGGTGACGCGCACGTCGGTCAGGATGCGCACGCCCAGAGCGGTGGCCTTGTCCGCCAGTCCCCGCAGCGACGCCTGGTTGTTGGCGTAGCCGCCCCGCTGCTCGTGCAGCACGCTGGTGATGTTGCCGGCCTGCCAGTCGGGGAACATGGCCTCGAGGTAGCGGCGAGAGTCCTCGGCACCCTCGACGAAGACCGAGGGATAGCCGATCGCCTGCTGCTCGCCGTGGATCCGGGCGACGTCGTCGTGCATCACCTCGGCCGAGATCTGCAGGTATCCCACCGGGTGGTAGGCGAAGGCGTCCGGGTCGGACTCCCACACCGACACCGAGTGCGCCATGAGCTCGCGCATCGCCGGCTGGAAGTAGTTGTTCCGCACCACGCCGCAGGCGATGCCCGAGGCCCCCGCCCCGACGGCCGTCTTGTCCAGCACCACGACGTCCTCGCCCGACCCGAGTCCGCGGTCGGTCAGCTCGCGGGCCAGGTGCCAGGCGGTGGACAGCCCGTGGATGCCGGCGCCGACGATGACGTAGCGCGCATGGTCAGGGACGTTCACGATGACTCGCCCTCCTCAAGTTGGCCTGGTCAGGGGACATCGAACCCGTCCCTCCGGATGCCGAGCTCGCGACCGGCGTCGAGCAGCGCGTCGAAGAGGTACTGCCCGGACGAGCGCTCGCAGTGCAGCAGGTAGGACGGCGTCTGCCCGAGGTCGTCCCGTACGACGTCGGTGGTCAGCTCGGCGACGGCGCTGCGGAAGGCGGTGCCGTCGGGAGCCACCCGCTCGGCGAGGTCGACCGCGCACACCGTGGCGAGAACCTGGGCAGCCGCGGCCCCCGAGAGCCGCATCAGCGCCCGGCCGTGCGTCAGGTCCAGCACGCTGACGAGCTTGTCGTCGTCGCGGTCGACCCGCGCCGCCACCTCGGCGGCCGCGCCGATGTCCCCGACCAGCAGCCACTCGCCGGGACCCGAGCCGATGACCAGGGTGCCGTGGTCGTCGCGAGCAGCGCGACCGAGCGGCACGCCGAGCCGGGCCGCGGCCTGTCCGTGAGGCCGTGCCCGGACGAGCACCTTCGCGAGCGGGCTCCGGTCGGACAGCCGCAGCGGCGAGCGGGACCGCAGCGTGCAGACCTCCCAGCCGGAGCGGACGGTGACCGGGGGGTCGGTCCGGATCGGGCTGCGAGCGACCGGCGTGGTCTCAGCCATGCAACCGCAATCCCTCCGGGTCGACGTGGGCGAGCGTGGGTGTCACGGTCGCCTCGACCCGGCGTCCCGAGGGCAGCACGACGGTCACGGTGGCGCCGGCCCGCGCCAGGTCCTCGGCGACGTAGGCCAGGCAGACCGACCGGCGAAGGGTCGGCGACATGCGGCTGCTGGTGACGCGCCCGACGATCTCGTTCGCGCCCCGCACGATCTGGCTGGCCTCGGCCGGCACGATCGAGCCGTCCACGGGCTGCAGGCCGACGAGCCGCTGGCGCCCCGGACCCTCGCTCGCCCAGCCCAGCTCGGCACGCCCGACGAAGTCCTCCTTGTCGAGCTTGACCAGGGGCGCCAGCCCGGCGTCGAAGGCGTCGGTCAGCCCGTCGGTGTCCTGGCCCACGACCAGGTGCCCCTTCTCCAGCCGCAGGATGCGCTGCGCCTCGACACCAAAGGCGCCGACCCCGAGGTCCTGGCCACGGTCGAGCAGGGCCTCCCATACGTGCCGGCCGTAGGAAGCGGGCACGTGGATCTCGAAGCTCAGCTCGCCGGTGAACCCGATGCGCCACATGAGGCAGTCATCGACCCCTGCGATCCGTCCCTCGCGCACGCGCATATAGAGAAAGGCGTCCGCCGAGAGGTCGACCCCCTCGGTGAGCCGGCCCAGCAGCTCCCGCGACCGGGGGCCAGCGACGTTGATGCTCGCGTAGAAGGTCGTCAGCGGGGTGACGTGCACCTGCCAGTCCGGGTGCTCGGTCTGCAGCACGCCCTCCAGGTGCTCCCACACCGCGGCGGCACCGGACGACGTCGTCGACATCAGGTAGCGGTCCGGGCCTAGGTGCCCGGTGACGCCGTCGTCCATCACCACGCCGTCCTCACTGCACATGACGCCGTAGCGCACCGAGCCGACGTCGAGCCGGGACCACTTGTTGACGTAGACCGCGTTCAGCAGCCGGGGGACGTCGGGTCCGCGCAGGTCGAGCTTGCCCAGCGGGGTGACGTCGATGATGCCCACCCGCTCGCGGACGCCGCGGGCCTCCTCCTGGGGGTCGCCGTAGTGGTCGGGCCGAACCCACTGCCCCGCGACGAGCGGGCGCGCACCGTGCCGTTCGTGCCAGGGCTGCATGGGCGAGCGGCGCAGGGGTTCAAAGATCCGTCCGGCGAGCGCCCCCAGGGTGATGGGCGCGTACGGCGGGCGCCACACCGTCGTACCGAGGTCCTCGATGCCGCGACCGGTCGCCTCGCCCAGCACGGCCACCGTGTTCACCGTCTCCAGCTTGCCCTGGGACGGCCCCATGGTCGCCGTCGTATAGCGCTTGACCAGCTCGCTCGAGTCATAGCCCTCGGCTGCGGCCGCGACGACGTCCTTGGACGTGACATCCTCGGAGAAGTCGACCGTGCCGTGGGTGGCCGCCCGGAACAGTGCCGGGTGCGGCCGCACGGGCAACGGCGACGGGGGGACCGCGCTGCCGAAGCCGGCCTGTGCGGCGGCAGCGGCGCCCACCGCCCGCCCGTGGCCCACCAGCTCCTGGGTGCTGCCGTCTCCGCTGAGGCCGCCGGTCGCGAGGACCGAGGCCGGCAGGTCGCCGCCGGGGACGAACCGGGCCGCGTCGGCGGCGTAGACCGGTCGGCCACCGGCCATGTTGAGCAGCGAGGTCGGCGCCGTCCAGCCGGTCGAGACGACCAGCAGGTCGCAGTCGACCCGACGGCCCTCGGTCAGCTCGACCGCGCGCAGGCCGTTGCGGCCGATGGCCCGCCGCAGGCCTTCGCCCTGCCGAGCGTCCAGCACGCAGGCGACGTCGACCCCGACCCGACGGAGGTCCGCCGCGGCGGCGTCACCCTCGGGGTTAGCGGTGAGCACGACGGCTCGGCGGCCAGGGCGCACGGCGTAGAGGTTCACCAGCCGCCGGACGGCGGTGCCGAGCATGACACCGGGCAGGTCGTTTCCGGCGAAGACGTAGGGGCGTTCGACGAGGCCGGCCGCGACGACCAAGGTCTTGGTCCGCGCCTTGACCAGCCGCTCCACGACGTGGGGCAGGCCGCGCTGCACGATCGAGACCCAGTTGTCGTCGTAGCGGCCGGCCACGACGGAGTTCGCCAGGATCTCCACGTTCGGCGAGGACTCTAGAGCCGACCGCAGCTCGCGCAGCACCGCCAGCTCCGGTGGACCGCCCCAGCGCAGTGACCCGCCGAGCTCGTGCTCCTCCTCGACGAGCATCACCTGCGCCCCGGCCTCCGCGGCGGCCAGCGCCGCTGCCATGCCGGACGGCCCCGCGCCGGCGACGACGACGTCGGGGTGCGCGTAACGCTTGTCGTAGCCGCCGCCGGTTCCCGGGTCCCGGGACATCCGCCCGCCGGCGGCGAAGCCGGACAGGACCCGGTCGTAGAGCGGCCACAACCGCTGCGGCCTGATGAACGTCTTGTAGTAGAACCCCGGTGTCAGCAGCGGACCGACCAGCTGGTTGGCGGCCCGCACGTCATAGCGCAGGGAAGGCCACACGTTTTGCGCCTCGACGGTCATGCCGTCGACCAGCCTGCGGTGCGCACCGCGGACGTTGGGCTCGTCGCCGACCTGCACCGTGACGCCCGGGTCGAGGAAGGTCGCGGTCATGATGCCCCGCGGACGGTGGTACTTGAAGCTGCGCGAGAAGATCCGGACGCCGGCCGCTGCCAGGGCCGACGCGATCGTGTCCCCGGCGAGCCCCTGGTAGGGGCGACCGTTCCAGGAGAAGGACAGCGACTGCGTGCGATCGAGCAGCTCACCGGGCTGCGGCGGCAGCCGGAAGGACTGCGGAGCGGCTCGCCGGTGGCGCGGCAGCAGACGGGACCCGGTCATGGGCGACCTGGGTCGACGTGGGTCGCTTCCGTCGTACCGGCTGCCGGGCCTTCGCTCGGGCGGATCTCGTTGGACATCGTGTGCCGCTCCACGGTCACGAACCTGCGGCAACCCGCGGTGTGGTACCAGGTCTCCGCCGTCCAGTCGGCGAGGTTGCGCTGGCCGTAGAGGTAGTCCCGCCACCGCGCCGGTGTGGTGGACGTCGGGTCCGGGCGGGACTTCCGCTCGCCGACATGGCGGAACTCGGTCCGGTTGCGGGGCCCGCAGTGCGGACACGGGATGCGAAACACGAAGGCTCTCCGTCCCCCTCTCAGTGACCGACCGCCGCGGCGCCCTTTTCGCCGACCAGGCGGCCTTCGGCGAAGCGTGCGAGGTCGAACGCGGCGATGCTCTCCGGCGTCTTCCCGGTGGCGACCAGCTCGGCCATCGCCTCGCCCGCCACCGGCCCCGCCTTGAAGCCGTAGGTCCCCCAACCGACGTCGACGAGGAAGCCCTCGACCGGGGTGATGCCCATGATCGGCGAGAAGTCGGGAGTCATGTCGCACAGGCCCGCCCACTGCCGTAGCACCCGCAGCTTTGCGATCGAGGGCATCAGCTCGAGGATGTGACCGGCCAGCTCCTCGGTGAACTCCAACGAGCCGCGCATCGAGTAGGACGGGTAGGGATCGGTGCTTGCCCCGAAGACCAGCTCACCTCGTGCGGTCTGGCTGACGTAGACGTGCAGGGTGCCCGAGACGACGACCGTGTTCAGGAACACCTTCACCGGCTCGGTGACCGCAGCCTGCAGCGGATGGGTGCTGATCGGCAGCCGCACGCCGGCGAGCTGCGAGACGAGGCTGGACCAGCCGGCGGTGCAGTTGACCACCACTGGCGCGGAAACGGCGCCCCGGTTGGTGCGCACCCCCCGCACCCGGCCGTCCTGCACGTCGATGCCGAGGACCTCCGTGTCGGGGTGGACCTGGACACCGAGGGCGTCCGCGGCGCGGGCGTAGCCCCAGTTGACCGCGTCGTGGCGGATCGTGCCGCCGGGCGGATGGTAGAGCGCACCGAGGATCGGGTAGCGCGTCTCGGTGGAGACGTCCATGAACGGCACCAGCCGCTGGATCTCCGCCGGCCCGATGACCTCGGAGTCGACACCCTCGAGCTTGTTGACCTCCGCTCTCCAGCGCATGGTGCGCAGCGAGGCGTCGTTGTGCGCGAGGGTCAGATGTCCGTGCTGGGAGAACATGACGTTGAAGTTGAGCTCCGCGGCAAGGTTCTCGTAGAGCCGGACCGACCGGTCGTAGAACCGGACGCCCTCGGGGGTGAGGTAGTTCGACCGGATGATGGCCGTGTTGCGGCCCGACCCCCCGCCGCCGATGTAGCCGCGGTCGAGCACGGCGATGTCGGTGATGCCGTGGTTGGCGGCGAGATAGTAGGCAGTGGCCAGGCCGTGCACGCCGGCGCCGATGACCACCACGTCGTAGGCCTGCTCGAGGTCATGACGCCGCCAGACGGGTGGCCAGGCGCGACGGGCCAGGCCGCGCCCGAGCAGGCCGAGTGCGGAATAGCGGGCGGGCTGACGCCTCGCGGTCGCCGAGCTCAGCATCGGACCGGTCCCACGAGCGCTAGAGCTCCGTGCTGCCGAACGCGAGGTTGTGCTCGCGCAGGCTGCTGTCGGACCCGAGGAACGCGTGCTTGGACATGTCCGCGGAGTACCTGCTCGCCGGTGGGGTGCGCCCGAGCGTCTCTGCCATAGCCCGGATGTGGTGCGGTCCGGCGCCGCAGCAGACCCCGAAGTAGGCGACGCCCAGCTCGCGCGCCGCGACGGTGAAGTCGGCGATCTCGTGGCGGGTGCCCGTGAAGGGGTCCAGCGCGACCGGGAAGGGCCGGTGCGACTCCGGCTGGTCGGGCTCGCGAAGGGACTGGAAGCTCGGCTGGTCCGGGCGCGTCCGGTAGGGGACGGGCAACGCGGCCACCGGCACCTCGACGGCGGGGACCAGCTCCTCCAGCAGCGGCAGCATGGTGTCCGGTCCACGGATGCAGTTGAGGCCGACTACGTCGGCGCCGGCGTCGGCGAGCCGTTTGCCGGCCTCCGCCACGGACCAGCCCTCGCGGGTCAGCGGCTCCTGGTGGATGGCCAGGGTGATGACCGAGGGCAGGCCGGACTCCTTGATGACCTCGAGCGCCAGCAACGCCTCTTCGGCATAGCTGAACGTCTCACCGATGACGAAGTCGACGCCGGCGTCGACTGCCCAGCCAACCTGCTCGGTGAACATCCCTCGCACCTGGTCGGCCGAGCCCTGGTTGCCGGGTTCGAACACGTTGGTGTTGCAGATGTCTCCCGCAAGCAGCGAGGAGGTCTCCTCCGCGACCTCCTTCGCGATGCGCAGGGCATCGCGGTTGAGCTGCTCGAGCAGCTGCTCCTTGCCGATGAGCCGCAGCTTCTCCCGATGGGCGTAGTAGGTGAACGCCTCGACCACGTCGGAGCCGGCATGGACGAACTCGCGGTGCAGCTCCACCACCTTCTCGGGATGCTCGACCACGACCTCCGGGACGAAGGCCCCGGCCTGCAGGTAGCCCCGTCGCTCCAGCTCGAACAGATAGCCCTCGGCACAGATCACCGGCCCCTGGGCGAGGCGTTCAAGCAGGCCAACGTCGGCCTGGTCGGTCATCCTGACCACCTCTCTGATCATCTGCGGCGGGTCGTCGCACTGGTGTCAACTACAGTTGTCCGTCACCGTACAGGTAGCGCAAGCACACCCGACACCCGTGGTTGCCGATGCACGACGGCCTCTGATATCCACAGCTGTGGTCGACACCGGAGCGGACAACGTGTCGCGGGCGGCGGCTGCCCTCATCGCTCTCGGCTCCGAGGAGGCGCTGCAGCGGGACGGACTCGGGGTGGTGCGGCTCGCCGAGCTCACCGGCGGCGACAAGGGACAGCTGTCCCGGCTGCTGAGCACCCTGGCCGAGCACGGTCTGGTCGAGCGGGACGCAGCGACGCGCGGCTACCGCCTCGGCTGGCAGCTCTTCGCCCTCGCTGCCCGGGTCGGCGACCAGCGGCTGCTCGGCCTGGCCAGACCGCTGCTGGCCGGCCTGGTCGACCGGATCGGCGAGCGGACCAGCCTGTCGGTGCTGCGCGGCACCGAGGTCCTGACGCTGTACTCCCAGGCCTCGCCGCGCGCGGTGCAGTCGATCGGCTGGGTCGGCCGGACGGTGCCCGCCCACTGCACGTCCTCGGGGCGGGCGCTGCTCTTCGACCATCGCCGCAGCGATCTCGTCGAGCTGTTCGCCGGGACCGACTTCGCGGCTGCGGCACCGAACAGCCCCCCGGACGCGGACATCCTGTACCGGCGCATCGTCGCCAGCCGCGCCCGCGGCTACACGGTGGTGGCCGAGGAGCTGGAGCCCGGCCTGGTCGCCGCGGCCGCCCCGGTGCGCGACTTCAGCGGTCGGATCTGCGGTGCGGTGAACGTCTCGGGACCCACGTTCCGCCTCGGTGGCGCGCACCGCCTCGCTGCCGTCGGCCGGGCGGTCAAGAAGGTGACCGACGAGCTGTCCTGCCTGCTCGGGAAGGTCGGGCGCCCACCGGTCGCGGCCGGCACCGACGAGTCGTGAACCGCTGCACTGGATGGCCCGGCACCGAGTCACAGGTCGCCGCCCTCCTCCACCAGACGCTGCATCTCACGTATCACCAGGCCCAGGCGTGCCTCCTTGACCAGCGGGACCTCGCGCCGCCGTCGGCGCACGCTGGACAGGTCGACGTCGACGCAGCGAAGCGCCTCCTCATCCATCGGCGCCTCGGTCACGATGTTGCCCCAGGGGTCCGCGACGTGCGACCCACCCCAGAACCGCAGCTTGCCCTCCTCGCCCACCCGGTTCACGAACACGACGTAGACCTGGAACATGCGGCCGTAGAACCGGGTGATGTCCTGCCAGTACGTCGGGGAGTCGTAGCGCTCCGGGAACATGCTCTGCGCGCTGCTCGTCGGCACGAGCAGCAGTCGGGCGCCGTCCTGCACGGCCACGAAGGCCAGCTGCGGCTGCCACGCGTCGTTGCAGGTGAGGATCGCAGTGCGCGCGTGTGCCGTCTCGAACGCGCGCATCTCCTGGCCAGGGCTGAAGTGCTTGCGCTCCTCGAACACATCGTACGTCGGGAGGTAGAGCTTGCGGTGCACGTGGACGACGTGTCCGTCCACGAGATAAACGGCGCTGTTATAGGTGTGCAGGCCGGAGCCGACCTCGCTGAACCCGAGCAGGACGCCCATCGGTCCGGCCTCCCGCGACAGCCGGGTGATCCGGGGGTCGTCGACCCGCACGGCGAGGTCGTGCTCGACCTCGCCGACGGAGTAGCCGCACAGGTTCAGCTCGGGGAAGACGAGAAGGTCGGCGCCCTCCCCGCGCGCGGCGGCGATGGCCGCCGCGGCGCGCTCGACGTTGGCGTCGACGTCTCCCAGCGTGCAGTCGACCTGCGCGAGGGCGATGCGCATATGAAGTCCCTTCGCCAGAGCCACCCGATCCGGATCGGGTCCGGTGGCCCCGCTCGGGCCATCGGAGCGCGGGGTCAGCCGATCAGCTTGTTGTCCTTCAGCCACTGCTCCGCGACGTCTGCCTCCTTCTTCCCGTCGACGTCGACCGAGGCGTTGAGCTTGGTGATCTCCTCGTTGGTCAGCGCCTTGGAGACCGGCGCCATGAGCTCGGCGATCGCCGGGTACTTGTCGAGCACCTCCTGCCTGACGGTGAGCGCCGCGTTGTAGTCGACGAAGAACTTCTTGTCGTCCTCGATGATGGTGAGCTTGTTGGCGACGATCCGCCCGTCGGTGGAGAAGACCTCGCCGAAGTCGCACTTCTTGCCGATCTGGGTGTAGACCAGCCCGAGGTCGAGCTCGATCACCTTGGTGAACTTGAAGCCGTAGGCCTTCTCCAGGCCGGGCAGGCCGTCGTCGCGGTTGATGAACTCACTCGCGGCACACACCTTCCCCTGGTCGGGGTGCGCCTTGATGTAGGTGGCCGCGTCGCTCATCGTGGCGATGCTGTTCTTGTCCCCGAAGTCCTTGGTCACTGCGATGCGGTAGGTGTCGTTCATCGGAGCGGGCGGCAGCCAGGCGATCTTGTTGGCCTTGTCCTCGCTCGCGACCTTCTGGTAGAGGTCGGTCGGCACATCGCTGGTCGTGTGCCCGAGGATGTTGACCCACCCGGTGCCGGTGTACTCCCAGTACATGCCGATGTCGCCCTTCACGAGGGCCTCCCGCACCGTGGCGCTGCCGGACAGCGACGCCGTCTTGGTGTCCGCGCCGGCGTTCTTGAGCACCGCCATGGTGATCTGGGCGAGCACCTTGGACTCGGTGAACTCCTTGGACCCGACCGAGATCGACGCCCCCTTGAGCTTGCCGCCGGCATCGGCGCCGGCACTGCTGCTCCCGCCTCCGCCACCACCCCCGCTGGTGCTGCTGCCTCCGCCGCAGCCGGTGAGCAGCAAGCCCAGCGCGGCCCCCGCTGCGACGACGAAACGTACTCTCGCTGAGCCTGCGTTCATCTGACGTCCTCCTGTGTTGGTGGTGCTAGAGCCCCTTGGGACGCAACACGTCCTCGGCGATGCTGGCCAGATAGTCGACGAGCAGTGCCAGGACGGCCGTGAGGACGGCGCCGGTCAGCTGGACCGGGAACCGGTTGGTCGACAGGCCGGCAACGATTATCGTCCCGAGCCCACCGGCGTTGATGTAGGCCGCAAGCGTCGCGGTGCCCACGTTGATGATGAGCGCCGTGCGCACACCGGCGAGGATGATGGGTACGGCGAGGGGCAGCTCGATCCGGCGGAGCACGCCGAACTTGGGGATGCCCATGCCGCGACCGGCCTCGAGGATCGACTCGTCCACCTGCTCCAGGCCGACCATCGTGTTGCGCAGGACGGGCAGCACGGCATAGGCGACGAGGCCGACGACCGCGGCGGCGAACCCCAGGAAGAGGAAGGCGACGGCCAGCAGCGCCAGGACCCCGATCGTCGGGACGGCCTGGCCGATGTTCGCGACCGTCAGCAGGATGCCCCGGAAGCGGCGGGTGAACGGCCTGGTGAGCAGCACGCCCAGCGGGACGGCGATGACGATGACGAACATCGTCGACACGGCGGTGAGCTGCACGTGGCGCCACGCGGCGCTGGTCAGTGAGTCGCCGTTGAGCGAGCGCACCTCGATGGTGTCCAGGTCCTGTGCGCGTACGTAGAGGTAGAGGGCGACGCAGACCAGCACGAGGAACACCGGCATGAACAGGTAGCCCGCGACGGTTCGCCGCTCGCGGCGCACCGGCTGCATGGCCACCTGAGCGGCCGGCAGCGGCGCCGCGAGGGGCTCGGTGATGGCCACCGCCTACGGCCCGACCTGTGCTGACTCGTCCGCCGGCTCACCGACCGGCAGCGCCGAGCGAGCCCTGGCGCGCGCCTCGGTGCGCATGGTTCGGATCGCCTCGTTGATGTGGTCGATGTCCACGATCCCCTGGTAGGCCCCGGCCGCGTCGACCACGATGGCCACGCCGTAGTTTGCGGTGATCAGCTCGTTCAGGGCGTCGTTGAGCGTCGCCTGCGGCTCGACCATCGCGTCGGGCGGCAGGCCGATCTGGTCCAGCGGACGGTCACCGCCGCGCTGCAGGTCCACGGCGCTGACCCAGCGGCGCGGCTGCCGTTGCTCGTCGAGCACGAGCACGGACCCCTTGTCCGAGGCACGCAGGGTGTCCAGGACGGCGGCGCGGTCGGTCCCGATGTGAACCGTCGGCCACTCGGTGAGCTCGATGTCACGGACCCGGCTGAGGTTCAGCCGCTTGAGGGAGGCGCCGCTGCCGATGAAGTCGGCGACGAAGTCGTTGGCCGGCGCGGTCAAGATCTGCTCCGGTCGGTCGTACTGCGCCACCCGTGACCCCTCCTGCAGGATCGCGATGCGGTCACCCATCTTGATGGCTTCGTCGATGTCATGGGTCACGAACACGATCGTCTTGCGCACCTCGGCCTGCAGCCGGAGGAACTCGTTCTGCAAGCGGTCACGGGTGATCGGGTCGATGGCTCCGAACGGCTCGTCCATCAACATCACGCTGGGGTCGCCACCCAGCGCCCGCGCCACCCCCGCGCGTTGCCGCTGGCCGCCGGAGAGCTGCTTGGGATAGCGGTTCCGGTAGGTACCCGGGGGCAACCCGACCGTCTCGAGCAGCTCGTCGACCCGTGCGTCGACCCGCTTCGCATCCCATCCCAACAGCTTGGGGACGGTGGCGACGTTCTGGGCGATGGTCATGTGCGGGAACAGCCCGATCTGCTGGATCACGTAGCCGATCCGGCGGCGCAGCTGGTCCGCGTCGGCGGTGGTGACGTCCTCACCGTCCAGGATGATGCGCCCAGAGGTCGGCTCGATGATCCGGTTGATCATCTTCATCGTCGTGGTCTTGCCGCAGCCGGAGGGGCCGACGAGGATCACGATCTCGCCCTCGGGCACGTCGAGGGTCAGGCGGTCTACCGCCGGCTTGGCCTCCCTGGGGTACTGCTTGCAGAGCTCCTCGAGCCGGATCGCGATCCGTCCGGGCGCCGCGTCGGATCCGTTGGTGCGAGACGCATCTGTCACCGGAGCCCCCGAGACGTCGTGATCCTGCCGAGCAGGGTAAAGGCCGCGTCGAACAGCATCGCCACGATGATGACGCCGATCATGCCCGCCAGCACCAGGTTCACGGCGACGGGCGAGCCGACCCGCGCGAGGCCGTCGAAGATGAAGTTCCCATAGCCGGGGCCGTCGACGATGGACCCGATCGTCGCGATGCCGACCAGGATCAGTGTCGTCACCCGCACCCCGGTGAGGATCACCGGCCACGCCATCGGCAGCTCGATGCGCAGCAGGCGCTGCCGACGGTCCATGCCCATGCCCTGGGCCGACTCGATGGTCGCCGGGTCCACCTCGCGCAACCCGGTGATCGTGTTGCGCACGACCGGCAGCAGGCCGTACATCGTGAGCGCGACGATGACCGGTCGGGTGCCGATGCCCAACGGGCCGATGAGCAGGACGAACAGGGCGAACGAGGGAATCGTCAGAAAGGCGCTCGTGACGGCCAGGACGATCTCGCGCGGACGTTCGGTGCGGTAGGTCGCCATCCCCAGTCCGATCCCGATGACCGAGCACAACAGCACCGAGACGCCCACGATGGCGATGTGCTGGAGGCCGAGGTCGATCATGTCCGACTGGCGGTCGACCAGGAAGCTCAGCAGGCTGCTCATGCCGACTTCGCCGCCGGGGCCGGGTCGGGTAGGGGCGGCCCGAGCCGTCGCGACACGTCGGCCGCCGCGGCGGCCACGATCTCGCCGGTGGCCGCCGACCGGGTCCCCAGCCGGAACTTCGGCGCGGAGACATTCAGGGCCGCGACGATCCGGCCGACACCGTCGCGGATCGGGGCCCCGACCGCCACGAGCCCCGGCTCCAGCTCCTCGTCGACCAGGGCGAAACCGCAGGCCCGCGCCTGCTGGATCCGCTCGAGCAGCTCGGTGACGTCGCGCGGTGCCTTGGCGGTGGGCGGCTGCCATGCCAGGTCGCCCAGCACGGCGACGAGCCGCTCGCGGTCGTGGTCGAGCAGCAGCGCACGACCGGAGGAGGTCGCCGTGGCGGGCACCATCCGGCCGACCCACGAGACGGCGTGCAGGGCGCGCGCGGGCGACTCGGTGAGCAGCGTGAGCACGGAGTTGCCGCTCAGCACCGACAGGTGGCTGCTCTCGCCCGTCTCCCGCACCAGCCTGGTCAGGATCGGGCGGCTTGCGGTCAGCAGCCGCTGGTCCCCGGACCGGGTCGCCAGCGCGAAGACCCGCCACCCGAGCCGGTAGCGTCGCGACTCGGGGTCACGCTCGGCGAAGCCGGCGTCGGCCAAGGTGGCGAGCATCCGGGAGACCTGGCTCTTCTCCCGACCGTTGATGGCGGCGAGCTCGCCGACGGTGAAGCCACCCGCCGCAACGACCTCGTCGGAGCCCAGCGCCTCCAACAGCGTCAGAGCACGACCAAGGCTGCCGACCCGACCGTTGATCACGCGCGCACTGTCGCACGGTGTTGCGCTGGGCGCAATGGTTGATGACCATTTCGCAACGACGGGGCATCCGCGCTAAGGACGACGCTCCGTCTGTCGGTCCTGAGCTGCGGTCGCACCAGTCACGTTGCGCCGTGGAACCGATGCGAGTTGGGTGACATTCCGTGTCGCTGCTCGCGGTCGCCCCCGGCGCGGGCCACGCCGGGCTCGGATCGTGCAGGCCCAGCTCGGTGAGCGGCAGCGGATCGAGCGCGATCTGCACGACGGCGCCCAGCAACGGCTGCTCGCGATGGCTTTGGACCTCCAGGCGGCACTGGTTAGTTCAGGCAGCGGGACGTCACGCCACGCATTCACGACCAAGATGCCTTTCGGTGCGTTGCCGGTCTTCTCGAACCGTCCAGCGACCCACTTCTCTAGCTGAGCGGCGTGCTTCTCCGCGCCGCTCTTTTCGACGCCTTTGACCTCTACGACCGCGTCAACGCCAGGGAACTCCGCGAGCCAGTCGTCCCGGTTCGGGGCCGGCTCGGTCACTGTCGCACCAAGTGCTTCGAGCGCTGCCTTGACTTCGAGTTCGAGTGGCCGGCCCGTGCCGACGAACAATCGGTTCCGTGATTCAGCCGCCCTGGCTTCAGCCTGTATGGCAGCGAGCTCATCACGGGCCTGCTCGATGACTCGCTGCTGTTCGGCGGCTCGCTCACGCAGGCGGAGCTGCCGGCTGGTGCCGTACTTCGCGGCCCAGGATGGCGCGGCCGCGTCGTCACTTGAGCTGATCTCGCCGAGCGCGGTCAGCAGATCTGTCTGGAACTGCTGCGCGTCGGGTGCCCAGGCGTCGGTAGACCGCCGGCGGTCCCGGCTGCGGGGTCCTTATCAGCTGTCACGCGAAGTTCTGAGCGGTCCAGTGCGGCGGAGAGTGTGCCGACACTCTGCCGACATTGACGCCGGAAAGGGCCTCCCGATTTCTCGGAAGACCCCTTCTGACCTGCGGCTTCTCTTGTAGCGGGGGCAGGATTTGAACCTGCGACCTCTGGGTTATGAGCCCAATTTTAGTCCCTTCCAGGGAACCGGTCTCCGAGGGCCATGCTAGCATAACCGCAGGTCAGAGGCCCTTTTCGGTGGCAGCGACCGGCACCGGGAGGCACCGGATGACGGTTCACTGTTTCTGGAATGAGACTGGAATGAAGATCACGAACGGTGGAGGTGGATCGTGGCGTATGCCCGTCGCAAGAAGCTGCAGGACGGGTCGGTCCGCTGGTATGCGGCCTACCTCGGCGGGGACGGTCGCTACCACGAGGAAGGCGGGTTCCGGAGCCGGCGCGAGGCCGAGCGGGTCGCGGCGAAACGTGAGGTCGACGCCGACCGCGGCGAGTGGGCCTCCCCCGTCACCGGACGGATGACGTTCACCAAGTACGTCGACAACGAGTACTGGCCAACGACCGCGCACCTGGAAATCAGCACCCGGACCGCTTACCGCTCGTACCTCGACAAGCACTTCCTGCCCAGACTCGGCCTACTCGCGATGCGCCGCATCACCGCCTCGACGGTGCAGTCCTGGGTCAACGACGCCGCCGCTGACGGGGGGCTGAGTGCGCGGTCGATCGGGAAATACCACGCCCTGTTGCACAAGATCTTCGCGCGGGCCGTCATCGACCGGGTGGTCCCGGTCAATCCGTGCGCCCACACCGAGCTTCCCAAGGTCTTCGTTAAGGCGAAGCGGATCATCACCACCGATGAGTTCGACGCCATCCTGGCCGCGATCCCCGTCCGGCACCGGATGATGGTGCTCCTGGCGATCGAGACGGGGCTGCGCTGGGGAGAGCTCATCGCGCTCCGCCCGCTGGACATCGACTTCCCCACCCGCACCGTCAACGTCCGACGCACCATCGGCGAGGTGTCCCGCAAGCACAGCCCGACGGGCGAGCGCTTCTACGTCAAGGACTCGCCCAAGAGTGACGTGGCTCGGCTGGTGCAGATCCAGCAGGAGACATGCCTGCTGCTGCGCGAGTACATGCTCGCCCGCGGCGTCCGTGAGGAGGACCTGTTCTTCACCAGCGAGGCGGGAACCTCCATTTCACGCAACAACTTCCGAACGAAGATCTGGCTCCCCGCGCTGACCACCGCAAAGATCCAAGGCACCGTGACATTCCACAACCTACGAGCCGCGCACGCGTCCTGGCTGCTCGCGGGTGGCGTGGACCTGCAGGTCGTCAAGGAACGCCTCGGCCATCGACAGATCACCACGACTCAGCAGTACCTCGGCACACTTCCCGACGCTGGCGACCGGGCGCTCGCGGCGTTCCGCAAGATCCGCAACGGGCAGTAGCGGCATGCGCCCATCAACCCTCTCCGCCTGAGGCGGTCCCCACCGTCGTGGTGGAGAGCCACGAGCGGCTTGGAGGCTGGCGAGCAGCGCGGTGCCACCAGGGGGCACACGCGCATGGCGGTCGCGGTCGGGCGGCCAGTCCGCTTCCTTTCCCGAGGCGGCGCAGGTGTTCCTCATAGCCGACACGTCGGCAAGCGGTGGTCTGGTCCGGGTGAGACCCCACCAAACCAGGAGGCGTGCCCGCGCATTGACTATCCGCGGACACCGGGAAGGCCAGGCTTGCCGTTCGGCGCGGCCCTACAGCTCCGCCTTCACCCGCGAAGCGTTCCACGGCGGGAGGCTCTCGCCGTACCTGCGCAACGCGTCGTAGACCGCTTTGAGGTTCGCCTTGGTCGCCAGCGCGTCGATGCCCTGGCGGTGCCCGAAGGTCAGTAGTTGTTGCATGTCGATGACGTCCAGGCATTCCGCGGTGGCTGTCCGCTGCGCGGCGCCGTCGTCGAGCAGCACGTACACGGTCCGTCCGCGTGCCTTCATGTCTGCGGCGTGGGCGATGACGACGAACTCCCCAAGGTCCTTCCGGGTGCGCAGCGCCGTAGTGGCTGGGCTGCTGCGCAGTGCGGCCACGCGGCTGACAACGCTTGATTGCGCAGGATCGTCGAGGAGCAGCCTGGGCAGGATGGTCACCCTGTTGCTGGCGATCAGCTTCTTCCAGCGCAGTGCGAGGCCCGGGAACTTGCTGTCCTTGCCCACGACTTCGTCCGACACCTCGGCGGGGATGAGGATGCGCAGGTCCAGCAGGTTGAGGATCTCCAGCAGGATGCTGTGCTTGTTCGCGCCGCAAAAGTGCACGCAGCAGACGGCGTCCAGAACGCCCACGGGCGGCCGGTCTGCCGGTCCGCTCACGTGCGGCGGCGGCCTGCGCTCCGAGCCAGCAGCGCGTCGAGATCGGCGAGGTGGACGGTTCCGACGTCGGCGGCATCATCGCCGGATCCGTGTTGCTCGGTGAGCAGCGGAAGTTCAGCTTCGATGTCGCCCACGGCACGTCCCTCGAGATGTGCCAGCGTGGTGGCGGCGAGCTGGCCGCGCGCGAATGCCACGGTGGCGCGTTCGGTGAGACGACGTGGTGTTCTGGGTACCCGGGCGGCCGTCTGCTCGGCCTCGTATTCCGCGCGCCAACCGTGTCGGGTTGCCAGCGCCGCCGTGGTCGGCAGCGCGCCCGCGGGTGCCAGGGCCAGGCTCATCCTCTCGAGCTGGATCTTCACGACCATGGGACTGACGGCGAAGTAGCGGGTGAGCAGGCTCAGCGACCTCTCCTCCACCGGAGAGGTCACGTCGCCGGCCCGGTTGCGGTCGAGCCAGGCGTGCACCGCCTGCTGAGGGAGCAGGAAGTTACGGGCGAATTCGTTGGCGCGTGTCTCGGTCGGGTCTTGCTCGCTGTCGGCAAGGTCAACGTGTGCTCCGTCGGCGAACAGCAGGTGCCCGAGCTCGTGGGCGAGGGTGAAGCGTTGACGTTCGGCCGGATCGGAGCTGCTGGCCATCAGCAGGTAGGTGTGTCGGTCGGGGTCTTCAAGGCACATGCCGGCTACCCCGGACAGCGGTCGGGTGGCGACATCGACGCCTGTGACGTCCTCGATAAGGGTGGTGAGGTCAACGACCGGTGACAGCCCGAGGGCGAGTAGCTCGCGGAGGGCGTCGGCCATGTTGCGCCCCTGTGTGATGGGCGTGCGGGCCTTACCGGCGCTGACGGACGGGATCGTCGCTCGCTGTCGGTGGGCGTCGACGAGGCCGTCGAGGCGTTCATCGAGTTCAAGAAGTTCGACGCCGGCATCCAGGGCGGGGCTGCGATCGCGTTCGAGCTCTGATACGCGCAGGGCCACCAGGACGCGGCTCCGAACGGCGCTTCCGTACAGCAGCGTCTCCAGCGGCACGTCCAGGGTCGTAGCGATCTTGTCGGCCTCGATGAGCGAGACGGCACGACCACCGGTCTCGATGCGCGACACCGTGGCCTGCGACACCTCTGCCGCCCGCGCCAGGTCTGCTTGGCTGAGCCGCAGCCGGCTCCGGGCAGCCCTGACCCGTTCAGCCAGAGCGGCGGTCTCTACCTCCCGTGTCATGCGCACCTTCCTCGTCTTGAATAGATGTTACCGCACCTATTCAACAAGGCCAAGAGCGCTTCCTCCGGACGCGATGTCGTGGCGTCACGCCACCCTCGGCGGCCGCCGTCGCGGCCTCAGACCGGTCACGGCAGAAGCCCCGGGTCGTGCCGGAACGACTCGGCGAAGTGATCGACAGCTTCCCATCGGAGCCGCCAGGACCGGGCGATGAGCATGGCGGGAAGTCTGCCGTTGCGCACCTGCTGGTAGACCCAGCGCTCGGACACTCCGAGATAGCTCGCCGCATCCTCGATCGTGAGGAGCCGGGCGGATGTCGTTGCAAGGTCAGCTGGGTCGGGTCCGAGCGCTCGTCGGCTGCTGGTGGTCGTCACCGTGTCTCCTTAGTTCGCGATGTTGGTACAGAAGAGCAAGAGGTCTGGGTCGGGGTGTGAGGAATCGGCGGCATCACGGCGCTCGCTCGCCATCGCGGCCGGGTCGCCCGCTGAACTGGGATTCGCGCCCGGCGAGGTCGGCGTGGATGGCGCGTTCGCGGTGGCTGTGGTCGGTTTCGTCACCGAGCGGCATGTCGGGGCGGTGGGTGCCGTCGGCGCAGCCGGTGCGGTGCCAGGCGTCGATCCGATGCAGGGTGCGGTCCAGGAGGTCGTGCCAGGCGCTGCCGTCGCCGGCTCGCGCTTGCGGGTCGAGGTAGGTGCCGACCCGGGCGGAGCGGAGCGCGGAGAGCTCTTCGAGGATTAGGGGGTGGGCGTACCAGCAGGCGGGGATGCGTTCGTGCAGGCCGTGGCGGTCGCGGAGCCAGTCGGTCCAGTCCGTGAGCACGCCCCACTGGTCTGCTGCCCGGTCTCCGTCGAGGGCTGCCCAGTTGATGGGTCGTTCGCCGAGGGCGGGGTTCTCGGCGAGCCGCTCGAGGAGGTACTCGACTTGCGAGCTGAGGACGAGGACCTCGTCGGCGACGGAGAAGCCGGTCATCGACCTGTGTTCCCGGCGCCTTCGGTGTCGGGTTGGTTGGCTGGTTGTTGCGAGCTGGGGGTGAGGCGGATACGGGGTCTTGGAGGCGCGTATTCAGGCACCGTCGCAGGGGCCACGATGGCGGAGGCCTCCATGCCGTCGAGCCATGCGAGCAGGCGACTGCGTGGGATGAGGATGCGCCGGCCGACCCTGGCGCTGCGCAGTGAGCCGTCGTGCACGGCTTGCTGGACGAGCCAGCGGCTGATGCCGAGCAGGTTCGCTGTTTCGGCCACACTGAGGGTGGGTCGCTCAATCTGGGTCATGACGTCTCCCGGTCTCGTAGGGATGGCTGGCAGCGGGTCGCTGGGTCTGGGGACGTCGCGGCGCTCGACTCTGGGTCGCCCATAACGGCGCCTTCGAGGCGTCGCGCCTCTAGGGCGAGGAGGTGGCGCACCAGCCGTCGTCGGTTAGCGAGGGTGAAGACGCGTTCTGCCGGTGGCGGTTCGGTGGCGTCCACGAGGTCAGAGTCGGCCGCTGCCCTTGTCGAGAGTCTTGCCGGAGCAGTACGCCACCGGCGGTGTGACCCTTGCCGGTCGACGCCGTGACCCTTGCCGGTCTTCGCCAGGGAGCAATAAGCAGGCTCATGTCAGCGCCACGCCGTGGGCGGCGTAGAAGACCACGGGGTCGACGGGGCTGTCGCCGGGACGGGTCTCGAAGTGCAGGTGCGGTCCGGTGCTGCGGCCATCGTTGCCGCTGTGGGCGATCAGCTGGCCGGCCTGCACGGCCTGGCCGACGGTGACCGTCCAGCCCCTGATGTGGCCGTAGACCGTGATGACGTTGCCGGGGTGCCGAATCTTAACCCACTGTCCGAAGCCGGTGACGGGGCCGGCGGCGACGACGGTGCCGTTGCTCGCGGCGTAGATCGGCGTGCCGCTGGGCGTGCCGAAGTCCAGGCCGGCGTGCAGCCGGCCCCAGCGGATGCCGAACCCGGAGGTGATGGGGGCGCCTTGGATGGGCCTGACCCAGCTGCCGGGGGGACCGGCGCCGGGGGCGCTGGCGGCCGAGTCGGCGTAGGTGGCTATGAGGTTGCGGATCCGGACGATGTAGCCCTGGGTCTCGGCGTACGGCGGGACACCGTGGTAGCGCTGGACCGCTCCCAGTCCGGCGTTGTAGCCGGCGAGGGCGAGGTC
>JAABUT010001386.1_pt1 | contig 27826 bp, 29 predicted proteins | sample 5559281 | NCBI WGS metagenome assembly JAABUT01 (sample SAMN10711880, study PRJNA513359) | rock metagenome | isolation source: Antarctica rocks | place: Antarctica: Victoria Land, Ricker Hills nord | collected 2016-01-04
TACGCCTGCGCCACTGCCCGCAACGACGTTCCGGGCAGCAGGCGACGACGGTCGGGTTGCAGTGCGACGTCGGCGATGACCAACGCTGGCAGGGAAAGCTCCTCGTCGGTGCGCGTCGGCGCTCGCAGCACGTCCTCGGCCAGCGGCTGCACCTGTCCCTCGGGGCTCACAGGGACCAGCCACCGCACATCATCCCGCCCGCTGCGCCACCAGAGCTGCCTGCCGATGCTCACCTCCTCCAGACCGGAGGCCAGCGGCCGATCCGCACGCACCATCAGCGTGCCGTTCACCGAAATACTTTGCAGCGCAGGGAAGGCCAGCAACAACTCGGGTGTCTCGGTGGCGAACGCGCGGAGCAGCCCGGCCCCGTCGATGCCCGGGCGCAGCGGAAGCACCACCTCAGTGCTGGCCCCAGCCACGGGCTGCTGCCCCACCGGCCACACCAGCCGAAGCGCAGGCACGTCCGTGATACCGAGCTCGGCTCGGGTACGGGCCGCAGAGAACGCGATGGACCCCGACCGCGACAACACCCGCGGTTCCTCGCTGACGGCCAGCACCGCGGTGAAGCCCACCCCGAAGCGGCCGACACCGGAAGTCTTGCTCGACGCCCGCAATGCCGCCAGCGCTTGTACTCCACCGCGGTCCAAAGGAGCACCTGTGTTGGCTACGCGAAGCTCGTTGTCCACCAATCGGACGGTCAGCTCCCCCCGGACGCCGGCGCGGGCCGCGGCGTCGGCAGCGTTCTGGGCGAGCTCGGTAAGCACCCGGTCGCGGTAGCCGCCCTGGACCAGGTCCGCCTCGGTGGCGGTGTCCTCCCGTAGCCGGGTCGGGGATCGGCGCCAGTTCTGCAGAGTGGCGGCGCGCAGCTCTGCGGTGTCGAAGGGGTCCGGCGTGCTCACTCGTCGTGCGCAGCGAGCTGCACCAGCTCAAGCGCCGTGTCGTCGTAGGCCATCTCCGAGACCGGCGTGGGCGCCAGTTCGGCGACCACTGTGTCCGAGTGGGCACCACAGCCGTACTCGGTGTGCACCACCTGGCCGTCGGCGGACATCTCGTTGCCGCACACCCCGAATGCCGCCTGTAGCGAGCCGGCGACCGGGAGGTAGTACCCGCAGGTGCCGCAGTGCAGGGCGGCGGCCGCCGCGTCGGGCCCGTGCGCACCGTCGTGCCAGCGCTGGGCGGCGTCCAGCCTGCCCTCGCGGCTCATCACCTGGCGGCGGCCGAGCCCGATCTCCAACGCCACCTCCTCCACCGCCGGGTCATCGCTGGCCAGGTAGCCGGGCACCAGGCGCAGATCGTTCTCCGGCGGCGGCAGCAGGTCCCCGGCGCCCAGGTCACCGGCGCGCACCCGCTCATCCCACGGCAACCAGCTCGGCGACACCACGGCGTCCGGGCCGGGCAGCAGCACGATCTCGCTGACCGTCACGTGCTCGGTCTCCGGCGCAGCAGCGACGACAACGACCCATTCCCAGCCGCGGTAACCCTTGAGCTCGGCGGCGAAACGGTGCGTGGCGGCGGCACCGTCGCTGTCCGGCTCGGCGTACACACCCAGGTGGGTGCCCACGGTGCCCTCGCTCAGCTCCACCGCGGCCGCGGTGGCCACGCTCTCGGCGTCGGCGAGGACGGAGCGAACGGGGGCCGTGGTCTCGGTGCTGCTCACCCCTTGATTGTGCCGCATGGCCCGGTTGCGTCCCGCACCGCCGAGTTGGACGCTTGACTCGCTCGATTGTGCGCACCATGATCTGGACCACTCACGGTGGAAGGGTCGGGTGGCCGAGCACACGCGCACGGTACCGGCTCGCCGGTCAGCAACTCGGCGGCGTGCGGAGTGCGGCGTACTCATGGTCATCGCCGAAACCGCCCGCACCGACAGAACGGGAGACCAAGGACGCCGTTCAGGCGTACGCCCGGCATGCTGTGTACATGGCTCGCACGATCGTCACAGCACTTGCCGTGTGCTGCGTCCTGGCCGGCGCTTCGGCCTGCGGGAGCGCCCGACCGGTGGCCCCGGCGCCCGAGCAGCTCACGGTGCAGGTGCTCAGCACCCGCCCGCACGATCTGTCGTCGTTCACCGAGGGTTTGGAGATCGACAACGGTCAACTCTACGAGAGCACCGGACTGGATGGGCACTCGCTGATCCGTCGCAGCGACGGCACCACCGGAGCAACCCAGGCCACGGTGAATCTTCCCGACGACCTCTTCGGCGAGGGCGTCACCCTCGCCGGGGACACGCTGTGGCAGCTGACCTGGCAAGACGGGTTCGCCATTCGCCGTGACCCGCAGACCCTGGCCGACCGCGGGCACGTGAGCTTTGACGGCGAAGGGTGGGGGCTGTGCCATGAACCGGGGCGCCTGGTGATGAGCAACGGCAGCGACACTCTCACGTTCCGTGACCCCGTGACGTTCGCCGTCACCGGATCGGTACAGGTGCGCAAACAGGGGGTGGGGCTGGACATGCTGAACGAGTTGGAGTGCGTCGACGGCGTGGTGTGGGCGAACGTCTGGAAGACCGACCAGATCGTCCGCATCGATCCCGCCACCGGCCAGGTCACCGGCACCGTGGACGCCGGGGGCCTCCTAAATCGTTCCCGCTATCCCGACGCCGACGTTCTCAACGGCATCGCCGCCATCCCGGGAACCGACCGTTTCCTCATCACCGGCAAGCTGTGGCCGACGACCTTCGAGGTTCGATTCGTCCCTAACCGCAACGCGCCGTGAGCAGGCTGTTCGACGGCAGACACGAAACCGGACACCGTAGTGCGGCAGAATCACCGGTGTGACTGCTCAGGGTGATGGCGCTACCTCGCACGGTGCGCCGCAGACCCGGCGGGGATGGAACGCAGGCCGTCGGCGACCCGACGCCACAGTGCCCGTCGGTCGGCGGCGGCGTAACCGGCTTGGTCTGCGCAAGCCCGACTCGTCGGCGTCGCCCGAGCCTCCACCTAACCGGCAACCCGACCCGCCGCGTCACGTCCCGCCGGTCGACCCCTCGGCGCCCACGGAGCGAATCGCCAGGCAATCGCCCCCGACCCGAGAATTGCCCACGCTGTCCGCGGAGCAGCCCGCGAATGAAGGGCCGCGCGAGCGGGTGCCGCCACGGGAGTTCGGGCGCTCGGACGGTCCCCGCAAGCTCACTGTCACCCGCGTGGCGGCGCTGCGCAGCAAGCAACTCACCAGAGACGGTCTGCAGCACTTTCACCGCGCCGCCAGTGCCGACGGCGCCGGCAAGTCCGGCCTCACCGCGCTGACGTACGCGACGATGGCGAACTACGCCTCGGACGCGGCCATCGCGGTGGCCCTGGCCAACACACTGTTCTTCGCCGCCGCCAAGGGTGAGGGCCAGGGCAAGGTGGCGCTGTACCTGCTGATCACCATCGCCCCCTTTGCGGTGATCGCACCCCTCATCGGCCCCGCACTGGACCGTATCCAGCGGGGCCGGCGACTGGCCCTGGCCGGTTCCTTCGTCGGTCGTGCATTGCTCGCCGTGATCATGGCGTTGAACTTCGACAGCTGGGAGCTCTACCCGGCCGCGCTCGGGGTGCTGGTGCTGAGCAAGTCCTTCGGGGTACTCAGATCCTCGGTGATGCCGAGGGTGCTGCCCCCCAACCTCAGCCTGATGAAGAGCAACTCCCGGATCACCGTCTTCGGACTGGTGGGTACCACGGTCACCGGCGCCATCGCCGGCGGGGTGGAGCTCACCCACCAGGGGGCGGCGCTGTGGTTCAGCGCGTTGGTGATGCTGCTCGGGGCCTGGCTGTGCATGCGCATCCCGGCTTGGGTGGAGGTCACCGAAGGTGAGGTTGGCACCACGCTGATGTTCACCCACGCCGACGAGCGGGCGGCGGCGGCGCGACCGCGCAAGGTCAAGCCGCGCAAACAATTGCTGGGCCGCAGCGTGCTGGCCAGTCTCTGGGGCACCGGCACGACCCGGGTGTTCACCGGGTTCATCACCCTGTTCATCGCGTTCGTCGCCAACGCGCACTACGGCCCCAACAGCGCCACCCACAACGGCTGGCTCTACACCGCCACTCTGGGCGCGATCGGTGCTGCCGCCGGGCTCGGGAACTTCGCCGGCAACGCAGTAGGGGCACGGCTGCACCTCAGCCGCCCCGACCTGGTGATCATCGGGTGCGCCCTGTCCACCCTCACCCTCACCGTGACCGCCGCCGTTATTCCGGGGTTGGTCACGGCCACGTTGGCCACCCTGGTCGGGGCCAGCGGCAGCGCCCTGTCCAAGGTGTCCCTGGACGCGATCATGCAGCGGGACCTGCCCGAGGCTGCCCGGGCCTCGGCCTTCGGGCGCACCGAGACCGTGCTCCAGCTGGCTTGGGTGGTGGGTGGTGCCTTCGGGGTACTGCTGCCGCCGACGTACTGGGTCGGGTTCACCGTGATCGCGGTGCTGCTCGCGCTCGGCACCGCCCAGACCCTGTTGACCAGCCGCGGCTCCACCCTGCTTCCCGGTCTCGGCGGCGTCCGACCCCGCCGCGGCCCCGCGGCCGCCGAACCCGCGCGCTGAGCTCTCGCCTAGCCTTGCCCCGTGCGGAAACGACTGGGGCTGCTGCTGTGCACTGTCGCGCTGGGGGCAGGCGCGGTTGGCTGCTCAACCAGCATGGCACCGCCCCAGGTCACCTTCTACGCCGATCACGCCACCACGGTGACCGGCCCGACCACCTTTTGCTCGTTCGACTTTACGCACTGCAGCACAGGTGCCACCGCGCAGCTGCCCGTCCGCGTGGGCCTGCCTCTGCAGGTGTCGCTGCCCACCGACATCGGGCAGGCGCCGTGGCGACTACTCACCAGCTACCGCACCCCCGCGGGGGTCAACGAGATCATCCAGCGTTACTACCGACCGGGCGAGCGGCTGGCCGTCACCGTCACGCCGCCGGGCCCCCGCGACCAACTCACCGGGGTGGAGATCCAACTCCCCTCAGGCGCCACCGACCCCCAGGGCAATCCGATCGCCCGCGCCACCTGGTCGGTGCGTACCGACCCGGCGCTCATCGCCGGAACCTGAGCTCAGCTGTCGAGCTCGCGGGCGACGGCGCGGACCACCTCGGAGATGCGCTGAGCGGTCTTACGGTCCGGGTAGCGCCCGCGCCGCAAATCCGGCTGCACGGTCGCCTCCAGCACAGTAATCATGTCCTCGACCATGCCGTGCAGCTCATCGGGCGTGTGCCGCTTGGCGGTCGGTGCTGGAGCCTGCTGCTTGATGGACGGGGCAGGCTCGAGGACCTTCAGGCTCAGTGCCTGCGGGCCGCGACGACCCGACGCCATCCCAAACTCCACCTTCTGACCTGCTTTGAGCGTCTCCAGGCCCGCGGGCAGTGCGGACGAGCGGACGTAGACATCCTCGCCCTGCTCCTGGGACAGGAAGCCGAAGCCCTTTTCCGCGTCGTACCACTTCACCTTGCCGCTCGGCACCGTGCTCACCCGTCCATCGTTGTTGCGTCCGCCTGCGCCATGCCGGCTCCGGCACGACGAACGCGCCCCAACGTGGCTGGGCGCGTTCGGGCGAGTCTACCGGCCCCGACGCCGGCGAGCATCCCGATTTCTAGCGCGAGCGGTACACGGTCCTGCGGTGGCCGACCTTGAGTACGTACTGCACGATCTTCGCGCTGGTCTCCGTGGACGAAGGCACCGTTCAAGTCAGCCTGATCGATCACCGGCGCGCCCTCTGCTACCGGTAGCGGCCAGGGCGCAATGGCAGCGCGCTACCGTGAGCGCGTGCCGGACTCTGCCCCGCCCCGCCGCCCACGCTTATTCACCGCGGGGCTTGTGCTGTTCGCTCTTGGCATGCTCGGCATCCTCGCGGTGTTCCTCAGCCGCCCAGTGGCCAACGTCAACCCGCCGCTCGCGTTGTACCTGACCGGGATGCTGCTGCCGGTGGGCCTATTTCTCGCGGTGTTCTCCGCGTTCCGCGACGGCCGCGCGCGCTGATCCTGCTCGGGCAGCGTCAGTCCGGGTGGGCCGGACAGAAGCTGGCCGAACCGGGTCAGTGCAAACCAAGGAACTCCGTGGAGCGCTCCCGCATCTCCACCTTGCGCACCTTGCCGGTCACCGTCATCGGGAACTCTTCGACGACGCGCACATACCGCGGCACCTTGTAGTGCGCGAGTTTGCCGGCGCAGAACTCGCGCAGGCCCTCCACCGTGAGCTCCGGCGCTCCCTCGCGCAACTGCACCCAGGCCATCAGCTCCTCTCCGTAGCGCTCATCGGGCACCCCGATCACCTGGGCGTCCAGGATGTCGGGGTGGGTGTAGAGGAACTCTTCGATCTCCCGTGGGTAGACGTTCTCTCCGCCGCGGATCACCATGTCCTTGATCCGCCCGGTGATCATCAAGTAGCCCTCGTCGTCCATCACCGCGAGGTCGCCGGTGTGCATCCAGCCGTCGGTGTCGATGGCCTCCGCGGTCTTCTGCGGTTCCTCCCAATACCCGATCATCACGCTGTAGCCGCGCGTGCAGAACTCCCCGGTCTCTCCGCGTGGCGCAGTCTCGCCGGACACCGGGTCGATCACCTTCACCTCCAGGTGCGGGCCCACCTTGCCCACCGTGGACACCCGCCGCTCCAGTGAGTCGTCAGAACGGGTCTGGGTGGACACTGGGGACGTCTCGGTCATCCCGTAGGCGATGGCCACCTCGTCCATGTGCATCTGCTCGATCACCTTGCGCATCACCTCAGCCGGGCAGGGTGAGCCGGCCATGATGCCGGTGCGCAGGCTGGTGAGGTCGTACTGGGCGAAGCTCGGCAGCGCCAGCTCGGCGATGAACATGGTCGGCACGCCGTACAGCGAGGTACAGCGTTCTGCCTGCACTGCGGTCAGCGTGGCCGCCGGGTCGAAGCCCTCCGCTGGGATGACCATGGCCGCCCCGTGAGTGGTGCACGCCAGGTTGCCCATCACCATGCCGAAGCAGTGGTAGAACGGCACCGGAATGCACACCCGGTCGGCCTCGGTGTAGTGGCACAGCTCGCCGACCAGGTAGCCGTTGTTGAGGATGCTGCGGTGGCTCAGCGTCGCACCCTTGGGAAACCCGGTGGTGCCGGAGGTGTACTGGATGTTGATCGGGTCCTCGGCGCTCAGGTCCTTCGCGGCGTCGACTACCGCTGCCTCGTCCAACGCCGCGTCCGCCAGCTGCGTCCACTCCGGACTGCCCATCAGCACCACCTGCTCCAGCGCGGCACACCGCGGAGCGACCTCGTCGAGCATGTCCGCGTAGTCCGAGGTCTTGAAGTTTTGCGCGGCCACCACCATCCGCACACCGGATTGGTTGAGCACGTACTCCAGCTCGTGCACCCGGTAGGAGGGGTTGATGTTCACCAGCACGGCGCCGATCTCTGCGGTGGCGTACTGCAGCAGTGTCCATTCCGGACGGTTGGGCGCCCAGATGCCCACCCGGTCTCCCGCCACGATGCCTGCGCGCAGCAGACCGGACGCCAGGCGCCGCACCGCCACGTGCAGCTCGCGGTAGGTCCAGCGGGCCCCGCTGGGCAGGTCCACCATGGCATCCAGCTCGCCGAACCGGTCGACCGACGCGGCCAGATTGCTACCGATCGTGGTGGTCAGCAAAGCAGGATCGCTTGGTCCTTGCGCATAGGACAGGCCGTCGGCGGCCGACTGCTCACTCACGGGCACTCCTCAGTTCCTAGCTGTGGCGGTCCTCTCATCGTGCACCATCCGGATCCAACTCAACCGGGGTGCTGTTCACCGCCCTCCGAACTTGGCCCTGCCGGCTCAGCGCATTCCCGACGAACTGGCGCCCCTCACCGGGTGCCCGAGAAACTTCGTTCAGCAGGGACCCCGCTGCGCACTTACCGTCGGCGGATGGACGCAGACATCACCCTGACGGTGGACGGCGCGCAGCGTCAGCTCACCGTGGACACCCGGACCACCCTGCTCGACGCCCTGCGCGAGAACTTAGGTGTGACCTCACCCAAGAAGGGTTGCGACCACGGCCAGTGTGGCGCGTGCACCGTGCTCACCGATGGTCGACGGGTCACCAGCTGCCTCACCTTCGCGGTGGCCTGCGAGGACGTCGAGATCACCACGGCACAGGGGCTCGGCGAGGAGTCGTTGCACCCCGTGCAGCAGGCCTTTCTCGACGCGGACGGCTTTCAGTGCGGCTACTGCACCCCCGGCCAGATCTGCTCCGCGGTCGGCATGCTCGACGAGGTAAAGGCCGGCCACCCCAGCTACGTCACCGACCCCGACGGACCGGTCGAGCTCACCGACGCGGAGATCCGAGAACGGATGAGCGGCAACCTGTGTCGCTGCGGCGCGTACGTCAACATCGTCGCTGCCATCCGGCAGGCCGCATCATGATTCCCTTCAGCTACCAGCGCGCTGAGGACACTGCTGGAGCCGTTGCCACCGTGACCGGGCGGGCCGGCGCGGCGTTCCTGGCCGGGGGCACGAATCTCGTCGACCACATGAAGCTCGGTGTCGCCGGCCCGGAACTGTTGGTCGACGTCAGCCGGCTGCCGCTGGCCGAGGTCACCGAGCTGAACGGAATCGCCGGAGAGCAGGGCGGAATACGCATCGGGGCCACGGTGCGCAACAGCAACCTCGCCGCGCATCCGTTGATCCGCGCGCGCTACCCGGTGCTCTCGCAGGCGTTGCTCGCCGGCGCCTCCGGGCAGCTGCGCAACCTGGCCACCACCGGCGGAAATCTTCTGCAGCGCACGCGCTGCGTGTACTTCCAGGACGTCACCACGCCGTGCAACAAGCGTGCGCCCGGTTCGGGATGCTCGGCGATCGGCGAGGGCGCCTACACCCGCTACCACGCCATCCTCGGCGCCTCAGCGCACTGCGTGGCCGTGCACCCCTCGGACATGGCCGTCGCAATGGCGGCGCTGGACGCCACGGTGATCGTGTTGGGCCCCGACGGGGAGCGCAGTATCCCGATGAGCGAGTTCCACCGTCTGCCCGGTGCGCATCCCGAGCGGGATACGACGCTGCGGCACGGCGAGCTGATCATCGCAGTAGAGATCCCGGCGCTTGAGTTCTCCCGTCGTTCGACCTACCGCAAGGTGCGGGACCGCGCGTCCTACGCCTTCGCGCTGGTGTCCGTTGCCGCTGCGCTGGACGTGGCCGACGGCACCGTTCGCGATGCCCGGATCGCCCTTGGCGGGGTGGCACACAAACCGTGGCGGGCCACCCGAGCGGAAGAGGTGCTGCGCGGATCACCCGCCACCGAGGACAGCTTCCGCGCGGCCGCCGACGCGGAACTGGAGACCGCAGAGGCGTTGTCGAGCAATGGTTTCAAGGTCCCCATGGCCCGCGGCGCCATCGTCGCCGTCCTGCGCGAGCTGAGCGAGGAGCAACGATGACCGAGCTGCTGACCGCCCACGTGATGGGCACGGATCTCGAGCGCCTGGACGGTCGCGCCAAGGTCACCGGAACCGCGCCGTACGCCTTCGAGTACCCGCTCGACAATCCGACCTACCTGCACCCCGTGGAGTCCACCGTCGCCCGCGGTCGCATCACCGCCGTCGACACCAGTGCGGCCGAAGCCGTGCCCGGGGTACTCGCCGTGCTCACCCACCTCAACGCGCCCCGGCTGGCCGACACCAGCGACGCGGAGTACGCCGTGCTGCAGTCCGATGAGGTGTCCTTCCGCGGACAGTTCGTCGGCGGGGTCATCGCCGAGACCGCGGAGGCCGCCAGGCACGCGGCGAGTCTCGTGTACGTCAGCTACGACGAGCAGCCCCACGACGTGGAACTGTCTGCCGATCGGGACGACCTCTACGCCCCCGAGCAAGTGAACGCCGGCTTCCCGACCGACACCGACACTGGTGACCTCGACTCAGCACTGGCCGAAGCAGCCATCACCCTGGACCAGACCTACACCACGCCCACCGAGCACAACAACCCGATGGAGCCGCACACCACGGTCGCCGTCTGGGACGCCGACGGGCTGACCCTGTACGACTCCACCCAGGGGGTGCACGCGGTGCGCAGTGCCATGGCGCCGGTGTTCGGCCTGGAGCCCGAACGTATCCGGGTGGTGGCCCGTTACGTGGGCGGCGGTTTCGGGTCCAAGGGCCTCCCGCACGCCCACGTGGTGCTCGCCGGTCTGGCGGCGCAGCTCACGGAGGGACGCCCGGTCAAGCTGGCGCTGACCCGCCAGCAGATGTTCGTCATGGTCGGCTACCGCACCCCCACCATCCAGCGGGTGCGCTACGGCGCCGATGCCGACGGCAGGTTGAGCGCCATCGGCATGGACGTCCTCGTGCAGACCGCCAAGGTAAAGGAGTTCGTCGAACAGGCGGCCGTGCCCGCCCGAATGATGTACGCCGCCGCCAATCGCCGCACCACCCACCGGGCCGCACCACTGGACGTGGCCATTCCGTCCTGGATGCGTGCACCGGGCGAGTGCCCGGGCATGTTCGGGCCCGAGGTGGCCATGGACGAACTCGCTGTCCTGTGCGGCATCGACCCGATCGAGTTGCGGGTGCGTAACGAGCCGGAGAGCGACCCGGAAACCGGCAACCCGTGGTCGGTGCGCCGCTTGGTCGACTGCCTGCATGAAGGCGCTCGCCGCTTCGGCTGGGCGGACCGCGACCCCGAGCCGGGGATCCGTCGCGAAGACGGGTGGCTGGTCGGCACGGGTGTGGCCAGCTCTACCTACCCGCTCAACGTGATGCCCGGATCGACGGCTGCCGTCCAGTTCGAACACGGACGCTACGGGGTGCGCATCGGTGCAGTGGACATCGGCACCGGCGCGTGGACCGCGCTCAGCCAGATCGCCGCCGACGCGCTGGGCGTCGGGATGGACGACATCGCGCTGGAGATCGGAGACTCTGCGCTGCCGGCAGCCTCGGTCGCAGGCGGCTCCTCAGGTATCACCTGCTGGGGGTCGGCGATCGTCGCGGCGGCGCGGGCGTTTCGCGCGGAGCATGGCGCCGACCCGGCCGAAGGTGACCGCAGCGAAGCCGAGATGCCGGAGAACCCGGATACCGAAAAGTTTGCGCAGCACTCCTTCGGTGCCCAGTTCGCCGAGGTCCGGGTGCACGCAGACACCGGCGAGATCCGGGTGCCACGGATGCTCGGCGTGTTCTCCACCGGCCGAATCATCAACCCCCGCACTGCCCATTCCCAGTTCATCGGAGGGATGACGATGGGGCTGTCGATGGCGCTGCACGAGCAGAGCTACGTCGACCCACGCTTCGGCCACGTCGTCAACCACGACTTCGCCGAGTACCACATCGCGGCCAACGCCGACGTCGGCGACCTCCAGGCGGTGTGGCTGGACGAGCAGGACCCGCACTCCAACCCGATGGGCTCGCGGGGTATCGGCGAGATCGGCATCGTGGGGGCTGCAGCGGCCGTCGCCAACGCCGCGTTCCACGCCACCGGTGTGCGGGTGCGCGATCTACCGGTGACCGCTGACCGCTTTCTGTAGCACTAACACAGGAACGCCCCGACCGTCTGGCCGGGGCGTTCCTGTGTTAGTGCGGTGGGGCGTCAGTCGTCCCAGGGGCCGAGTTCAGACTCAGGCATATTCTCTTCCTTCCGATGCTGACCGTCTCGACACACTGCGCGATCTACCTGCCGCCGTGGAGAGGATCGTCATGATGTGTTCCTACTGCTTGGGCGTGTCTGCTTGCACGCACCCCGAGCAAGAACCGGGCGCATTGTGGCGCGCTCTCGGACAACCACTTGGTGGGCTGCTGTCAACAGAGTACACCACGGATGCCGTTCAGGCGCGGCGCTGGGGACGGACGCCTTGGTCGCCCAACGCCGCTAATCGAACGGGTCAGCCGTACGTCCCACCAGGTCGGCAACCGACCCGATAACGCGCGTCGGTCGGTAGGGGAACAGCTCCACCGACTGCTCCGTGGAGATGCCGGTGAGCACCAGGATCGTCTGTAGTCCCGCCTCCAGCCCCGACACGATGTCGGTGTCCATCCGGTCGCCGATCATCAGCGTGTTCTCCGAGTGCGCGCCGATGTTGCGTAGCGCACTGCGCATCATCAACGGGTTGGGTTTACCGACGTAGTAGGGCTCGCGCCCGGACGCGCGGGTGATCAACGCGGCCACCGCGCCGGTCGCCGGCAGCGAGCCCTGCGCCGAGGGGCCTGTCGCGTCGGGGTTGGTGGCGATGAACCGGGCGCCGCGTTCGACCAGCCGGATGGCGGTCGTAATGGCCTCGAAGGAGTACGTGCGGGTCTCGCCGAGCACCACGTAGTCCGGGTCGCGATCGGTGAGCACGTACCCCACGTCGTGCAGCGCGGTGGTCAGCCCCGACTCCCCCACCACATAGGCAGTACCCCCGGGACGTTGTGAGTCCAGGAACGTGGCGGTGGCCAGGGCCGAGGTCCAGATCGACGCCTCCGGCACGTCCAGACCCGATTGCCGCAGCCGCGCCCGCAGGTCTCGAGGAGTGCGGATGGAGTTGTTGGTGAGCACGATGAACGGCGTGCCTGCGGCCTGCAACTCCGCGAGGAACGAGTCGGCGCCCGGCACCAGCTGCTCCTCGTGCACGAGCACGCCGTCCATGTCCATCAGGTAAGTCCACCCGACGCGCTCAGTCATGGCCGTTCGTTGCGTTGCCGTCACGATGCCATGGTCGCAGACCCACTGATAGTCGGCGAGTCACATCGGCGATCGCCATCACCTGTGAGGACTCGTGCAACTGCGACGACTACCGGCTCAGGCTTCCTTGAATGCGAACTTATCCCCTGAACAAGCCCGCAGCTGCGAACCGCATATAGTGTCCGCATGTCGATGTTTCGCTTCCGTGAAGCTGCTGAACTGCTCGGCGTCAGCGATGACACGGTCCGCAGGTGGGCCGACGCAGGTAGAGTGCCGAGCTCGACCGAGGACGGCCGCCGTGCCATCGACGGCGCCGACCTGGCCCGGTTCGCCGAGGAGCTTGCCGCGTCCACGGAACGTCCGGGACCGCGGGCTGTGGTCGGGGAATCGGCGCGTAACCGGTTCACCGGTCTGGTGATCAACGTGGTCCGGGACACGGTGATGGCGCAGGTGGAGATTCAGGCCGGCGCCCATCGCGTCGTTTCGCTGATGAGCAGGGAGGCGGCCGACGAGCTCGAGCTGGAGCCCGGCGTGCTCGCCGTCGCCTCGGTCAAGTCCACCAACGTGGTGGTCGAAATCCTCGACCGCAAACCTGCCCGCCAGTCCTGAAGGAGATCTCCGATGCGTTCCCGCGCCCTCGCCGCGACCGCCCTGGCGGCCGCGGCCATCACGCTGACTGCCTGCTCATCCAACACGCCTGCCGCGAGTCCCACGACGACGCCCAACTCAACGACTTCTTCGGCGCAGGCGATATCCGGCACGGTCACCGTGCTCGCCGCAGCCTCGTTGACGGGGGCCTTCACCACGTTGGGCAAGCAGTTCGAGGCCGCGTACCCGGGAACGACGGTGAAGCTAAGCTTCGGCGCCAGCTCATCGTTGGCGCAGCAGGTGAACCAGGGTGCCCCGGCTGACGTGTTCGCCTCGGCCTCGCCGACCAACATGAAGCAGGTCACCGAGGCAGGCGGTGCCATCGCACCGAAGAACTTCGTGCGCAACATCATGGAGATCGCCGTACCGCCGAGCAACCCCGCCAAAGTCGCCGGGGTGGCCGACCTGGCCCGGCCGGGGGTGAAGGTGGCGCTGTGCCAGCCGCAGGTGCCCTGCGGTGCCGTCGCCGCACAGGTGTTCAAGAACGCGGGGATCACCGTCACCCCGGTGACCCTGGAGCAGGACGTCAAGTCGACGCTGACCAAAGTCGAGCTGAACGAGGTCGACGCGGGCATGGTGTATGCCACCGATGTCGAGGCGGGAGGCGCAAAGGTACTGGGAGTGCAGATCCGGCCGGAAATCAACGCCTCCACCGAGTACCCGATCGCAGCGCTGAGCAAGGCACCGAACCCCGCAGGCGCCCAGGCCTTTGTCGAGTACGTGCTGTCCCCGGCCGGCCAGGACGTGCTGGGCGCGGCCGGGTTCGCGCGGCCCTGAGTACCAGCAGGCCGGTACGTGCCCGTGGCGCACCGACCCTGATCGCCGCGCCTGCGGCGCTCGGCTTCGCCTTCCTGCTGTTGCCGCTGCTGGCACTGCTCATCCGCGCACCCTGGCGCGGGCTCGGCGCACTGCTGGCCGACAGTCAGGTGCTGACCGCCCTGCGACTGTCCTTGGAGAGCGCCACCGCTGCCACCGCAGCCTCCCTGGTGCTCGGTGTCCCGCTCGCCTGGGTACTGGCCAGGGTGCGGCTACCGGGCATGGGCGTGTTGCGGGCGCTGGTGACCGTGCCGCTAGTGCTACCGCCGGTCGTGGGCGGTGTGGCGCTGCTGCTGGCCTTTGGCCGCAACGGGGTGCTGGGCGGGTTCCTGATGGACTGGTTCGGGCTGAGCCTGCCGTTCACCCAGCTCGCGGTGATCGTGGCAGAGACCTTCGTCGCCATGCCCTTTCTGGTCGTGACCGTGGAAGGCGCGTTGCGCTCGTCCGATCTGGGCTTGGAGGAGGCGGCCGCGACGCTCGGCGCGTCTCGCATCACGATCTTCCGCCGGATCACCCTGCCCCTGGTTGGCCCGTCGCTGCTGGCCGGATCAGTGCTGTGCTGGGCCCGGGCACTGGGCGAGTTCGGGGCGACCATCACCTTCGCCGGCAACTTCCCTGGCACCACCCAGACCATGCCGCTGGCCGTGTACAACGCCCTGCAGACCGATCCGGACGCGGCGATCGCACTGAGCCTGGTGCTGCTGGTGGTCGCGGTGGCGGTCCTCGCCCTGCTACGCGACCGCTGGCTGCCCGGCAAGGTGACGCTGTGAACGAGACCGGGCTGGTCGTGGCCGGGGCGATCGAGCGCGGTGCGTTCCGCCTGGCTGTGGACTTCGCGGCCGCCCCCGGCGAGGTGCTCGGAGTCCTGGGACCCAACGGTGCGGGCAAGACCACCCTGCTACGGGCGCTGAGCGGGTTGAGCGCGCTGACGAGCGGTCGCATCGCGCTGGACGGCGACGAGCTGGACAACGCCGCCGACGGGGTGTTCATCCCCCCCGAGAAGCGTCCGGTTGGACTGGTCTTCCAGAACTACCGACTGTTCCCGCACCTCTCGGTCCGCGACAACGTCGCCTTCGCGCCCCGATCGCGCGGAGCCGGCCGCGCCACCTCGCGTCAGGTCGCCGACGAGTGGGTCCAACGGCTCGGCCTCGGCGAGCTGGCCGGCCGCAAACCCGCTCAGCTGTCCGGCGGGCAGGCCCAGCGAGTAGCCCTCGCTCGCGCGCTCGCCGCCGCGCCCAGTCTGCTGCTGCTCGACGAACCCTTGGCTGCCCTGGATGCCCGCACCCGCCTCGAGGTGCGCTCCGAGCTGCGCCGCCACCTCGCCGAATTCGCCGGCCCCACGCTGCTCGTCACCCACGACCCGCTGGAGGCGATGGTGCTGGCCGACCGGCTGTTGGTGATCGAGGACGGACGCATTGTGCAACGGGGCACCCCGGCCGAGGTCGCGCGCAGGCCGGCCACCCAGTACATCGCCCGCCTGGTCGGCCTCAACCTCTACGCAGGCACCCGCGACGGTGCGACCGTGGGTCTGGACGTCGGCGGCACCATGACGCCCACGGCCCAGCCGCAGAGTCAGGGCGCAAGAGTGCTGGTGGCCATTCGGCCCACCGCGATCGCGCTGCACACCACCAAGCCCGACCATGCCAGTCCGCGCAACGTCTGGGCTGGCACGGTCGCGGGCATGGAGCTGCTCACCGACCGGGTGCGTATCGAGGTCACCGGCGCCCCGTCGGCCCTCGTGGACATCACCCCCGGCGCGGTGCACGAGCTCAATCTTGCGGGAGGCACCGGAGTGTGGCTCAGCGCCAAGGCGACCGACATCGACATCTACGCCGATCCCGCGGCGCCGGGGATCTGACCTAAATACTTCTGCTGCGGAGGCCGGCAGTCGTTAGGCTGGGGCCATGACCGCTGTCGCACTGGGGCTACCCGCACCTACAATGCCCCCTGTGCCCGCGCGCGATTCAGCGCGTCCACAGTCCTCGGGGCTCATCGACACGCACGGGCGTACGGCCACCGACCTCCGCATCTCGCTGACCGACCGGTGCAACCTCCGCTGCACGTACTGCATGCCTGCCGAAGGCCTGGACTGGATGCCCACCGAGCAGTTGCTGACCCGCGAGGAGCTGGGACGGCTCGTTCGGATCGCGGTGCACACGCTGGGGGTGAGCGAGCTGCGCTTCACCGGCGGCGAGCCCCTGCTGCGCGGCGACCTGCACGGCATCGTCACCGACGCGGCGGCCCTGCAGCCGCGGCCGGAGATCTCGCTGACCACCAACGGCCTCGGCCTGGTCCGCAAGGCCGAGAGCCTCAAAGCCGCCGGGCTGGATCGCGTCAACGTCTCCCTGGACACGGTGCGCCCCGAGTTGTTTCACCAGATCACCCGGCGCGACCGACTCACCGACGTGCTCGCGGGCATGCGGGCCGCCGCAAATGCGGGGCTAGCGCCGGTGAAGGTGAACGCCGTGCTGATGCGTGGCATCAACGACACCCACGCACCCGAGCTGCTCGAGTTCTGTTTGGAGCACGGCTACGAGCTACGCATCATCGAGCAGATGCCGCTGGACGCCCAGCACGGCTGGCAGCGCGACCAGATGGTGACGGCCGAAGAGATACTCGCCTCACTGCGTACCCGCTACACACTGACCCCGGAATCCGCGCCTCGAGGCGCCGCGCCGGCCGAGCGCTGGCTGGTGGACGGTGGACCGGCCACCGTGGGTGTGATCGCCTCGGTGACCCGACCGTTCTGCGGTGACTGCGACCGCACCCGGCTGACGGCCGACGGCCAGATCCGCAACTGCCTGTTCGCTGCCGGGGAGACCGACCTCCGCGGCCTGCTGCGCGATGGGTCGGACGACGATGCCATTGCTCAGCGCTGGCAGGACGCGATGTGGGGCAAGCTGCCCGGGCACGGCATCAACGACCCCAGCTTCCTGCAGCCGACCCGTCCGATGAGCGCCATCGGTGGCTGAGTCGGAGGAGAAAGACACTCTCACCGTCCGCTACTTCGCCGCCGCACGTGCGGCGGCCGGTACGGAAACCGAGACGGTCCCGGTGCCGGTGGGGTGCACGGTCGACGGCTTGGTCGAGAGGATCGGCAATGGCCGTCCCTCTTTGGCCAACGTGCTTGCCAGGTGCTCGTTTCTGCTCGACGAGGTGGCCGTCCGAGACCGGTCCCGGGTGGTCCCACGAGGCTGCACCATGGATGTACTGCCGCCCTTTGCCGGCGGTTGAGCGCTTGCTGTCCAGTTCCTCATTGTGATCTCAGTCACATCACGACAGCATAACAAGTAAGCAACGAAGTCCTATATCAACTAGCTGAGCTGCGGAAATAGTGCAGTCGCACGGCACTACCAGAGCGTTACCGGACACATTTCAATCAGTTTCCCGGGGGTGACGTAGGAGCGATCGGCAGTTACGGTTCCATCTGGCCGGGCACACCGGCCAAACCGGTCCGCCGCGCCAAACCCTGCTCCGTGGGCTACCGGTTTACCTCGAGAACCATCAGGAGCAGGGACGGAGGACCCACGTTCGGGCAGCCGAACGACGGGCCCAAGCACGAGTTCTGCGGTGCTTGCGTCCTTGGGGTGAAGCCAGACCGCTCGAGCCACGAGCGCGAGGCCGGGCTACCTCTCAGCCCGAACCCGACAGCTGACTTCGCCGGCGCGTATGGAGAGGATCTACCAGCCATGACCCGTTACCACGGACGTCACCGCAAGCCCACCGCCACCGGCCGCACCGTCGCCAAGATTGCCGTCACCGGCATGGTCGTCGGCGCGCCCCTCACCGCCTTCGCTGGCACCGCCTCGGCTGCCTCGGCAGACCAGTGGGCCGCCGTCGCGCAGTGCGAAAGTGGCGGCAACCCCTCCATTAACACCGGCAACGGGTTCGCCGGTGCTTACCAGTTCACTCCGAGCACGTGGCGCGCCTACGGTGGTCAAGGTGCAGCGCAGAACGCCTCCCTGAGCGAGCAGACCGCAGTGGCCGAGCGTGTGCTCGCCGGCCAGGGCAAGGGCGCTTGGCCGGTCTGCGGCACGGGCCTCGGTGCTGCCAGCCCGAGCTCAGCCTCGGCGCAGTCTGCGCCGGCGCAGCGGACAGCCCCGACCCAGCAGCAGTCCACCAAGGCTGCCCCCCAGTCCGTTGCCCCCAAGGCTGTTGCCCCCAAGGCTGTTGCCCCCAAGGCTGTTGCCCCCAAGGCTGTTGCCCCCAAGGCTGTTGCCCCCAAGGCTGTTGCCCCCAAGGCTGTTGCCCCCAAGGCTGTTGCCCCCAAGGCGACCGTCGCAAGGACTGCTCCCGCCAGCACCACCGCGACCGGCAGCTACACCGTGAAGTCCGGTGACACGCTCACCAAGATCGCCGCCGCGCAGGGTGTCTCCGGCGGCTACCAGGCCATCTTCGCGCTGAACCAGGACAGGGTCCAGAACGTGAACCTGATCTTCCCGGGTCAGACCCTGCGTCTCCCCTGATCTAGTTTCAAGTCACAAGACCCCGGCAGCCCTGCACGGTGCCGGGGTCTTGTGCTGTCTGCGGCCGGCTCAGGCGCACCCGACCCACTCTTCGGCCCCGTCGGCGAACACCTGACGCTTCCACACCGGAATCCGCGCCTTCACCTCATCCACCAGCAACGCGCAGACCGCAAACGCCTCCGCCCGATGGTCGGCCGACACCGCGCACGCCAGCGCCACATCCCCGATAGCCAACGGACCCACCCGGTGGCTGACCGCCAACGCGCGGACGCCGGAAACACGGGCGGCGACGTCAGCGGCGACCTCAGCGACCAACGCTGCCGCCGTGGGGTGCGCGGAGTAGTCCAGCGACAGCACGCCCCGGCCGCCGTCGTGATCGCGCACCACGCCCGCGAAGCTCACCACCGCCCCCGCGGCCTCCCCACTCACCAGCGCCTCGTGCTCGGGCATGCTCAGCACGTCTTCGGTCACCGCTGCCCGCACCACCCGAGCCGTCATCGGTGTCATTCCCACGTCGCTTCGCTCGCTCACGTGTGGTCACCGCCCGCCAGCTGGTCCAGCGCGTGGCCGAGGACCGGTTCGAGTATCGCCAGACCATCACGAACGCCGCCGGTGGAACCGGGCAGGTTGACCACCAAGGTGCGGCCGGCCACTCCCGCTACCCCGCGAGACAAAATTGAGGTGGGGACCTTGTCGCTGCCAGCCGCCCGGATCGCATCAGCAAGCCCCGGTACCTCGTAGTCGAGCAGGGGCCCGGTGACCTGCGGGGTGGAGTCGGTCGGGCTGATCCCGGTTCCCCCGGTCGTCAGCACCAGATCGACGCGGGCCTTGACCGCGGCCAGCAAGGCGTCCGCCACCGGTTCTCCGTCGGCCACGACCACCGGCTCATCCACGCGGATGCCTTGGCCCTGTAGCCAGTCCACAATGATCGGTCCCGTCCGGTCCGGGTACACGCCGCCGGCCGCGCGGGTGGACGCAACGATGACGACGGCGCGGCTCACTGGCACATCCCCACGTCGCTGCGCTCGCTCAAATGCCCTACCCCCACGTCGCTGCGCTCGCTCAAATGCCCTACCCCCACGTCGCTGCGCTCACTCATGGCCTGCTCCAGTGGCCGGTCTTGCCGCCGTCCTTCGTCTCCACGCGTACTCCGTCCATCGTTGCCGCCGGGTCTACTGCCTTGACCATGTCGTGCAGGGTGAGCCCGGCGACGGCCACGGCGGTCAGTGCCTCCATCTCCACCCCGGTGCGGTCGGTGGTGCGCACCGTCGCCGTCACTGCGACCCGATCGGTGCCCAGTTCCAGTTCCACGACCACCCCGGACAGCGCGATGGGATGGCACAGCGGGACCAGGTCGGGCGTGCGCTTGGCGGCCATGATGCCAGCGATCCGCGCGGTGGCCAGCGCATCGCCCTTCGGCAGCCCGTCACGGCGCAGCAGCTCGACCACCGCCGCCGTGGTGCGGAAAGTGCCGGTCGCGACCGCCGTGCGCACGCTGGCGTCCTTGCCGGTGACGTCGACCATGCGAGCGGCGCCCGCAGCATCGACGTGGGACAGCTGGGGCTCAGTCATCGTCGTCCTTGTCTGCTTCGGCGGCCGCCTGGGCAGCGGAGAGGTGCTCAGTGGCGGCCGACCGGACGGCAGCCGCCACGGCTGCTGCCACCGCGGTGTCGAACACGCTGGGGATGATGAAAGAGGCGTTCGGCTCGTCCACCACGTCGGCGATCGCGGTGGACGCGGCCACCAGCATGCCATCGGTGATCTCGCTGGCCCCGGCGTCGAGCAGACCGCGAAAGATCCCCGGAAAGGCGAGCACATTGTTGATCTGGTTGGGGTAGTCACTACGCCCGGTGGCGACGATGGCCGCGTGCTGGTGGGCCGCAGCGGGCTCGATCTCCGGATTCGGGTTGGCCAGGGCGAACACGATCGCGTCGCTCGCCATCGTGGCCACCTCCTCGGCGCCGAACAGGTCCGGCGCACTGACCCCGATGAACACGTCGGCGCCACGCAGCGCGTCCGCGATCTGCCCGGTACGGCCGTGGGAATTGGTGTGCGCGGCCACCCACGCCAAATTGTCGTCCATGCCCATGCGGTCGCCATGGACGATGCCGTCCACGTCGACCGCGATGACCTCCAAGGGCCGCAATGGCAGCAGCAGCCGGATGATGGCGCTGCCCGCCGCGCCCACTCCGCACACCACGATCCGGACGTCGTTCATCTCCTTTCCGACGACCCGGAGGGCGTTGCGCAGCGCGGCCAACACCACAACGGCAGTGCCGTGCTGGTCGTCGTGGAACACTGGAATGTCGAGCAGCTCGCGAAGGCGGGCCTCGATCTCGAAGCAGCGCGGCGCGGCGACGTCCTCGAGGTTGATGCCACCGTAGACCGGGGCCAGCACCTGCACGGTGCGGATGATCTCCTGGGTGTCCTGGGTGTCCAGGCACACCGGCCACGCGTCCACGTCGGCGAACTTCTTGAACAGCGCGGCCTTGCCTTCCATGACCGGTAGCGCCGCGGCAGGGCCGATGTTGCCGAGCCCGAGTACCGCCGAGCCGTCGGTGACGATGGCGACGGTGTTGCGTTTGATGGTCAGTCGCCGTGCGTCCTCCGGGCGGGCCGCGATGGCCTCGCATACCCGGGCCACGCCGGGCGTGTAGGCGCGGGAAAGGTCGTCGCGGGTGCGCAGCGACACCTTGGAGGTCACCTCGATCTTGCCGCCGAGGTGGATGAGGAAGGTACGATCGGAAACCTTGCGCACCCGGACCCCGTCGAGGCTGTCGAGGTGGTCGGTGATCTGCGTGGCGTGCTCCTCGGAGCGGGCATTGCAGGAGATGTCGACGACGACGGCATCCGCGCGCGAGTCGACGATGTCGAACGCGGTGACCACCCCACCGCAGGACCCGACTGCGCCCGTGAGCTCGCCTGCGGCACTCGCCGAGGTGGGTGCGTCGAGCCGGATCGTGATCGCGTACCCCGGACCAGGAATCGGCATGGCGCCAGCGTAGAGCGCCGACGTCGTCGGGGCCTAGCGGTTGATGACGGTGGTGGGATGGATGTAGGGCAGATCCTCGGCCGGCAAGGGGAACTCGACGTCGCCAAACGGGGACAGCCCACCCGCGACCGTCGACGCCAACTCGCTCACCGCATGCTCGCCCTCGGGCAACTTCGGCCAAGTCGGGTCGACCCAGTGCTTGCTCTTTTTGCCTTCTGCTTTCGCCACGTGTCCCATTCTGACAGTGCGGCAGCACCGTCGTACAGAGCAGGTCACTACCGTGGGGGGTGATGTCCGCCCCCACGAGTCTCGCCGGATGGCTGAGTCGTCGCTCCGACGAGCAGCTGCTGGCGCTGCTGCACCTGCGACCGGACCTCGCCGTACCCCCGCCCGGCGACTCGGGGGTGCTGGCCACCCGGGTCGCGTTGCGGGCATCGGTGGCCCGCGCCGCCGACTCGCTGAACGCCTTCGAGCTCGCCGTGCTCGAGGCGCTGGTCCTGGCCCAGGCCGCTGAGGTGCCGGCCGACGCGGGCGACCTCGCCCAGCTGCTGGGGCCTGAAGTTCCTGCCGAGCGCATCGCCGCAACGTTGGACGTGCTGCGCGCGCGGGCCTTGGTGTGGGGCCCGGACGACGACGTACCCGGTGTGCTGGTGATGCCTGCGGCCCAGGAGGTGCTTCCCCGCGCCGGCCAGGTCGGGCGTCCGTCTGCGGCCTTGGCCGGCGCCGATGTCCCAGCGCTGCTCGCCGAGCTGGACGAGGCCCGAATCGGGCTGCTCACAACCTTGGCCAAGGGCTCGCCCTACGGCCGCACGCGGGATGCCGCACCCGGCACACCGCCCGACCGCCCGGTGCAGCAGCTGCTCGCGGCCGGGCTGCTACTACCAGTGGACGCAGGCACCGTCGAGCTACCCAGCCAGGTCAGCGCGGTGCTACGCGGCGGCTCCCCGATGGGTGCGGTGCTGCCAAGCGAACCCCGCACGACACCGCGCGCCGTCGACAAGTCCGATGTGGACTCTGCATCGGCCGGGGCGGCGCTCGAGCTGTTGCGGCACAGCGCGGAGCTGATCGCCGCACTGGGCGTCGCGCCCGCACCGGTGCTGCGATCCGGCGGACTCGGCGTCCGCGAGGTGCGCAAGCTGGCGAAGCAGACCGGGATGACGGAGCTCGAGGTGGGACTACTCGCGGAGCTGCTCGCCGCCGCTGAGCTGATCTCCTCCGACGACGCCGCCGATCCCGCGTGGACGCCCACCGCCGCCGTCGATGCGTGGACAACTGCTGAACCGGCCGCGCGGTGGGCACCATTGGCGAGTGCGTGGATGGAGCTGCCCCGGCTGCCCGGTCTGATCGGCCGCCGGGACGACCGGGACAAGCCGCTCGCTGCGTTGTCGGAGGAGTTGCGCCGGCCACTCGCACCCCGCGACCGGCGCCAGGTGTTCACCGTGCTGGCCGAGCTACCGGCCGGGGCAGCCTTGCGCGTTGAGCAGCTGGAGGAGGTACTCAAATGGCGCCACCCGCGCTGGGGCGGCCGGATGCGGGCTGAGCTCATCGCGTGGACGGTGCAGGAGGGCACCACACTCGGACTGCTCGGTCGTGGTGCGCTGAGCAGCCCTGGCCGTGCGCTGCTGGCGGGGGGTGACGCCGCTTCCGCGATGGCCGCCGCACTGCCCCCCGCGGTGGACCACGTACTGGTCCAAGCTGACCTCACCGTTGTCGCCCCCGGTCCGCTGCAGGCCGAGCTGGAGCAGGAAATTTCGCTGGTCGCCGACGTGGAGTCGGCCGGCGCCGCCACGGTGTACCGGGTGGGCGCCGATTCGGTACGGCGCGCGCTCGACGCGGGGCGCAGCGCCGCCGAGTTGCAGGCACTGTTCGCTCAGCGCTCGCGCACCCCGGTGCCGCAGGCGCTGAGCTACCTCATCGACGACGTCGCCCGACGGCACGGCCGCTTGCGTGTAGGCACCGCCGCCTCCTTTCTGCGCTGTGACGACGAGGCGCTGCTGAGCGAGGTGCTCGCCTCCGCCGTCGCCGCGGAGCTCGGCCTGCGCGGGTTGGCGCCCACCGTGGCGGTCAGTGCGGCCGGCCTGGCCGAGGTGCTCGACCGGCTGCGGTCGGCAGGTTTCTCCCCCGCCGCGGAGGATCCCGCGGGGATGGTGGTCGACCTCCGCCCGCGCGGCGCGCGGGTGGAGGTACGCCGAGGTCGTCGACGCTCGCCCTCGCCCACGCCACCGACCGCGGAGCACCTGGCCGCGGTCGTCCGCGGCATGCGCGCCGGTGACCACGCGGCCACGATGAACCCGGGACACAGAGTGGTGACCGACGGCAGCCGCGCGGCGGGTATTGCCACGATGGGGATGCTGCAGCAGGCCGTCCGGTCCCAGCGGAGCGTGCGGATCGGCTACGTCGACGCCCAGGGTGTCGCTAGTCAGCGGGTGGTCGAACCGGTGAGCGTGGGTACCGGCGTGCTGGAGGGCTTCGACGCCGCCTCGGCCCAACTCCGCAGCTTTGCACTGCATCGCATCACCTCGGTGGCCCTCGCTCCTGAGTGATGCGTCTGGCGTCCGGTCAGGGTTGCTCGGTCAGACACACGATCATGCGCTGGGTGTCGTACACAATGGCCTGGTTCGGGCAGCGGGACTTGTCCACCGTGCCGGGCAGGACCTGGTCCACCTTCACGATGTCGGGGCCGGTGCTAGAACAGGGCGCACGCTTCTTCTTCTTGGGGGTGAGGTCGAAGCAGCTGCCCGCAGTAAGGTCGAGGTCCAGGCACAGCGCGCCCTGCGTGGTGCCCCGTTTCGTCTCGTAGTAGGTGGCGTCGATGTCGGGCAGACAGTCCGTCTTGTTCGCGGACTTGGCAACGACCTTGTAGTTCGCCGTGCTCCCACATGTCGCCGGGTCTGCGGTGGCCTCGTCACTCGCATCGAGCGTCAAGTAGATGCAGTCGCCGACGTTGACGTCGACCGACAGATTACCGGCGTCGGTCGTGGTCGGGCTCGAGGCGCTGGAGGAGCGTGGGCTGGTCGTCCGGGTGGCCGATGGGCTGGTCGTCCGGGTGGCCGACGAGGTGGGCGCCGCCGCCACGGTGGAGTTCCCGTTGTTGGTGTCCTTGCTCGACAGACCGAACGCGACGATTCCGCCGATCACAGCGAGTACCGCGATGACCGCAACGGCAATGATCGCCACATTCCGCCCGGTGTGCGAGGGCTTGGTCGGCGGCGGGAACTGACCCTGGGGTGGGTACTGGCCGGGCGGCGGGAACTGGCCCTGGGGCGGGTACTGGCCGGGCGGCGGGAACTGGCCCTGGGGCGGGTACTGGCCGGGGGGCGGGTACTGACCCTGCGGATTCCCGCCCTGTGGGTACTGACCGGGCGGGGGGTACTGACCCTCGGGGTATCCGCCCTGGGGATTCCCACCCTGGGGATTCCCACCCTGGGGGTTTTGCCCGGGTGGCGGACCAAACGGTGGAGTGGACATCACGCCGCCTTTCCTGAGGACGGACCGGGCCAGCGGTCCGTGCCAGGTCGAGGAGAGCATACGGCGGTTGTGGCGTCGGTGGACCATTTCGGCGCGGATACCAGCATTGTGGCGGTCACCACTGCGGCAGCAGCCGCGACCGCGATGGAGGATAATGAGTGGTTGCCGAGAAGTTCCAGGAGGATGCGTGACCGACGGACCGTTGATCGTCCAGTCCGACAAGACCTTGTTGCTCGAGGTCGACCACGCGCAGGCTGGCGACGCGCGCCAGGCCATCGCCCCGTTCGCCGAGCTGGAGCGCGCCCCGGAGCACGTGCACACCTACCGGGTGACGCCGCTGGCGCTGTGGAACGCGCGCGCCGCCGGGCACGACGCCGAGCAGGTGGTCGACGCGCTGGTCCGCTATTCGCGCTACGCGGTGCCGCAGGCCCTGCTGGTAGACATCGTGGACACGATGGGTCGTTACGGGCGACTGCAGCTGGTGAAGAGCCCCGTGCACGGCTTGGCGCTGATCAGCCTGGACCGCGCAGTGCTGGAAGAAATTTTGCGGCACAAGAAGATCGCGCCGATGCTGGGCGCACGAATTGACGACGACACCATCGTGGTGCACCCGTCCGAACGGGGACGGCTCAAGCAGATGCTGCTCAAGGTCGGCTGGCCCGCGGAGGACCTCGCCGGCTACGTCGACGGCGAGGCGCACGAGATCTCGCTGGAAACCGGGCCAGGCTCTTGGCAGCTGCGCGACTACCAACAAATGGCCACCGACTCCTTCTGGGCCGGTGGTTCCGGGGTGGTCGTGCTGCCCTGCGGCGCGGGCAAGACCATGGTCGGTGCGGCCGCCATGGCCAAGGCCAAGGCCACCACTCTGATCCTGGTGACCAACACCGTCGCCGGGCGGCAGTGGAAGCGCGAGCTGATCGCGCGGACCTCGCTCACCGAGGAGGAAATCGGCGAGTACTCCGGGGAGCGCAAGGAGATCCGGCCGGTCACCATCGCCACGTACCAGGTGGTCACCCGCAAGACCAAGGGCGAGTACCGCCACCTTGAGCTGTTCGACTCCCGCGACTGGGGGTTGGTGATCTACGACGAGGTGCACCTGCTCCCCGCCCCGGTGTTCCGGATGACGGCGGACCTCCAGTCGCGCAGGCGGCTGGGGTTGACCGCGACCCTGGTCCGCGAGGACGGCCGCGAGGGCGACGTGTTCTCCCTCATCGGGCCCAAGCGCTACGACGCCCCATGGAAGGACATCGAGGCCCAAGGCTGGATCGCCCCCGCTGAGTGCATCGAGGTGCGGGTGACGCTGACCGACGCCGAACGGCTGTCCTACGCCACGGCGGAGCCGGAGGAGCGCTACAAGCTGTGCTCGACGGCGCGGACCAAGATCCCCGTCGTCAAGTCCATCCTGGCCCGGCACGTTGGTGCACCGACGCTGGTGATCGGGGCGTACCTCGACCAGCTCGACGAGCTCGGTGAAGCCCTGGACGCGCCCATCATTCAAGGCTCCACCCGCAACAAGGAGCGGGAGAAGCTGTACGACGAGTTCCGCCGCGGCGAGATCCCGGTGCTGGTGGTGAGCAAGGTGGCGAACTTCTCCATCGACCTGCCGGAGGCCTCGGTAGCGGTGCAGGTGTCCGGGACCTTTGGCTCACGCCAGGAAGAGGCGCAGCGGTTGGGACGGCTATTGCGGCCCAAGCACGACGGCGGCCAGGCGCACTTCTACTCCGTGGTCGCGCGCGACACCCTGGACGCCGACTACGCCGCGCACCGACAGCGGTTTCTGGCCGAACAGGGATACGCCTACCGCATCACCGACGCCGACGACCTTTTGGGTCCATCGATTCCCGACGTCTCCTGACCCCTACACGCACCCCCGAGGGGTTAATGTGCTACTGTGTGCAACATGACGGTGGTCGGCGTGCGTGAGCTTCGGCAGAACGCCAGCGTCCTGCTCGAACAGGTCGCGGCCGGGAACACCGTGGACATCACCAACCACGGACGTCTGGTGGCTCGACTCGTCCCGGTGGACGGCACGGGCCGGACGCGAGAGGACCTGCTCGCTCAGGGAGTGCTGCGGCCAGCTCGAGGTTCGATCCTCGACGTCGCCGCGTTGGCTGCCCCGACGGGGTCGTCATCCACGTCGGAGCTGCTCGAGTCACTGCGCGACGACCGGTGACGACGGGACGCCCGTGATCTACGCAGACACCTCCGCACTGGCCAAGCTGGTCGTGAACGAGGACGAGAGTGCGGCGCTGCACGAGTGGCTCGTGGCTCATCCGTCCCCAGTGTGTACGAACGCTGTCGGCGCCGTCGAGCTCCGACGATTGGCTGCCCGCCTGAGCAGGGCCCATTTCGACCTCGCGGAGATGCTGCTGGCCCGGATCGACCGCATCGAGCTCACGGCATCGGCGCTTGCGGCAGCTGGAGCACTGCCGCCGCCCGAGGTTCGCACGCTCGACGCACTGCACGTCGCGTCAGCCGCGGAACTGTCCGAGCTCGAGGTGGTACTGACCTACGACGTACGGATGTCGGCTGCCGCCCGAGGGGTAGGACTCGAGGTCGCGAGCCCAGGTCGTGGGGGCATCGCGTGACCTGAACGCCGGCCCAAGTCCCCCAAAACGGCGTTCAGGTCACTCGATGCGGGTTACCAGACTCAGCGCTTGATGAGCCAGACCACCAGTCCGCCGAGCACCGCACCTGCGGCCACCGGCGCGACTCGTTTGAGCACGGCGGTGCCACCCGAGTCGAGTAGGTCGATGGCATCCGGGGTCGGCGGGTAGACCGGCGTGGCTCGCGGCTTCAGCTCGGTTACCGCAGCCGCCTTCGGCGCAGCCGACTGCTCGGGCTGCGGAGCCACCGCCGCGGCGGCCAACTCCTCGGCGTCCGGCTCGGAATCCGCCGCATCGG
>JAABUT010001388.1_pt1 | contig 27781 bp, 21 predicted proteins | sample 5559281 | NCBI WGS metagenome assembly JAABUT01 (sample SAMN10711880, study PRJNA513359) | rock metagenome | isolation source: Antarctica rocks | place: Antarctica: Victoria Land, Ricker Hills nord | collected 2016-01-04
GCTTGGGGGGCATAATTGCCTGGGCTATACGCTGTCGGAGCGTATGGGCACGGGGCGCTGGAGCTTTGGCGGGGATGCCGAGGTGGTGGCGGTGTCCGGCACGATGCAGGCGAACAACGGTGACGCGTTGCGGGCTGCGGCGCTGGCGGGGCTTGGGGTGATCTACCAGCCTACGTTCTTGGTCGGCAGTGATGTGCGGAGCGGGGCGCTGGTGGCTCTGGCGCTTGATCATCCGCCGCCGTTGGCGGGGCATATCCAAGCGGTGTTCAGGCCGGACCGGATGCTGCCGTTGAAGTCGCGGGTGATGATTGAGTTCTTGGCGGGGGAGTTTGGCGAGAAGCCGCCTTGGGATCGTGGGTGATCTGGGGGGTTGGACGAGGGTGCGGCTGTTTGTATGCTGGCTGCTGGCTGCTGGCTACTGGCTACTGGCTACTGGCTACTGGCTACTGGCGGCAGGCGCTTGCAGGCGGGTTGCGTGCCGAGGTCTGCTCTGCGCCCATTCCGGTGGTGCGCGTTCTTCCCTCAGTTGCCCGAACGCGGACGCTGCCTTCGTCCCCTGGAGTGGCTTGGGATGGTGGGAAGCGGTCCATCTGCTTCGCCGCCGGGATGCGGTGAAACCAGACATTCACATCAGGCAGAGGATGGCCGTAAGTGGGGCGGCTATTTTGGAGCGGACGGTGCGGGTAAGCGGCCCTTTGCTGCCGCCAGCTATGCAGAGCCACTCGGCCCAACCACGATGCTTGACAGGGCTGACTAGCGCGACATCGGCCCCCTTACACATCCGACGTTCTGCTACCCGACTGAGCAGCAGAGGATGGGATTTACATTACGGGCGTGGGATGGTAACGAAATCGTGACTGCTTGCCGGTGCAGTTTGGACCCTGAGATTGGTGTCCTGAGGTAACGATGTGGCAGCAGCAGAAATAGTGACGCAGGCGCACGGTCAGGTTGACCTGACCAGTTGCGATCGTGAACCGATCCACCAGATTGGCGCTATTCAGCCGGTTGGCTTCCTCATCGCGACCTCGTTCGACTGGCTGATCTCGCGGGTATCGGCGAATTCGACCGACTTTCTCGGTTGCTCCATTCAGACTCTGCTTGGTGCGCCGCTTAGTGACGTGTTCGTCAAAGAGGCGGTCCACACGATTCGCAACCGCCTGGCAATGCTTCGCGGCCCGGACACGGTGGAACGCATCTTTGCGGTAAGGCTCCAGCATGGCGGAGCGCTGTTTGACGTTGCCGTTCATATTTCCGGCTCGACGATCATCGTCGAAGCCGAGCCGAGCCAGCCTCCTGGTGAATTAAACGCTGGTGCGATGGTCCGCTCTATGATGTCGCGGATGCAGGGCCAGACGCACCTGGTGCGCGAAGCGGCACGGCTGGTCCAGGGCCTGACCGGCTTCGACCGGGTGATGATCTACCGATTCCATGCCGATGATTCCGGCGAGGTCATCGCCGAACGTGCACGCGCCGGGCTGGAGCCCTTCTTGGGCCTGCGCTATCCGGCCGAGGATATTCCCCGGCAGGCGCGCGCATTGCTCATCCGCAATCCCGTGCGCCTACTTGCCGACGTTGATGGTCCTCCGAGCCTGATCATTCCTCAGCTTGGCGCGATGCGCGAGCCTCTCGACCTTTCGATGAGCACTCTGCGAGCCCATTCGACCATGTGCATCGAATACCTTAGGAACATGGGGGTTGGCGCGACGATGACGGTGTCGCTGGTCCGCGACGGCCGTTTGTGGGGTCTGATCTCCTGCCACCATATGTCCGCGCGGCACGTCGGCTTCGAACAGCGCACGACCGTCGAGTTGTTTGGGCAAATGCTGTCGTTCCTCCTCGCAGAGCAGGAACGTGCCGAACTGGCGAGCTATGAAGCGCGCGTGTGCAACCTGCAGCATCAGCTTGGCGCCACCTTGCTGAACCATGGTGCGCCGGAACAAAAAATTGCCGACATGGCAGAGCAGATGCGGGACCTCGTGCCCTATGACGGGCTGGCGGTTTGCGTCGGCGACAAGGTGAACTTGTGGGGTGCAACGCCGACATTTGAGGAACTGGCGGAACTACGGCCGTTTCTCGACCGCACGGCTGCGAGCCGGATTTTCTCGACCGATAACCTGGGCAGCTTCCATGCGCCTGCAAACGGCTTTGCCGAGCGCGCCGCCGGCATGTTGGTCGTGCCGATTTCGGGGTCGCCACGCGACTACCTGATTTTCTTCAGGCACGAGATCGCCCGCTCGGTGGTATGGGCCGGCGTGCCGGGCAAGCTTGTTGTCCACGGTCCAAATGGCCCACGGCTGGCGCCGCGCCAGAGTTTCGAGGCGTGGCGCGAACTCAAGCGCGGCCAGTCGGCGCCGTGGAGCGACGCCGAGCTGCGTGCGTCGGAGGTTCTCCGTGTCTCGCTTCTGGAAACAATGCTCCATTTCACCGGTATGACCGAGCGTGAAAGCCGGGCTGCGACACAGCGGCAGGAGCTGCTCGTCGCCGAACTCAACCACCGCGTCCGCAACATTCTCAGCCTGATCCGCAGCTTGGTGTCGCAGAGCCGCACCAGCGCCGCCGATGTCGATACTTTTGCCACGATCCTCGGCGATAGGGTGCACGCGCTGGCCCGCGCGCACGACCAGATTACCGCCAAGAACTGGGGACCGGGCTCGCTGGCGGTGCTGATCGCCACCGAAGCTGGGGCGTTCCTTGGGGAGGGCGCGTCGCGCATCCATGCCAGCGGTCCCTCGATACAGTTGCAGCCCCTGGCATTTTCGACTGTGGCGCTGGTCATCCACGAGTTGATGACCAATGCAGTCAAGCATGGCGCGCTGGCGGGTGTTACCGGACGGATCACCATCGCGTGGGAACACGATGCCGAAGGCAGCGTCACCCTGGACTGGACCGAGGCTGGCGGGCCAATCGTTGCGGAGTCAACACGACGTGGCTTCGGTTCGACCGTTATCCAGCGATCAATCCCGCATGAACTTGGCGGCTTGGCGACGCTCGACTATGCGGCTTCAGGGTTTCACGCGCGGTTCGTCCTGCCGTCCCAGCACGTTGTCTTAGGCGGTGACCCTCAGCCGATCCCGATCGCCGCGCCGCGCCGGGAAGCGCCGCTACGCCTGTCGGGTCTCGTCCTGATTGTGGAAGACAATGTCCTGATTGCACTTGATGCCGAGGATGTCCTGATTGCGTTGGGCGCCGCGCACGTGGTCATCGCGAGCAACGTCGCGGAGGCGCTTCGACTGATCGAACTCGAAGCACCGAGCTTTGCCTTGCTCGACATCAACCTTGGCGGGGAGCGTAGCTGGCCGATTGCGACGCGCCTACGATCGCTCGGGGTGCATTACGTATTTGCCACGGGCTATGGCGACGGCATTGACTACCCGGTTGAGCATCGCTCCACGGCAGTTATCACGAAGCCTTACACATCGAGCTCGATCGCGCAGGCGTTTGGTGAAGGCAAGTCGGCGCACTGATCGAAGCATGATGGTGGGCTCGTTATGGAGCAGAGATAGGATTTCCTGGCGTCCCCGTTCCACCATTATGCATTGCCAAGCGAAGGGCCGGCTTCTATCAGTGGAAGGCGGCGAGGCCGGTCTTTTTAGACCTGAACGAGCGTTCGTGTTCGGCAGCGTAGGTCAAGGCCTGACTACTGACCTGGGCGCGGAACCACCAGGCCGTACGGCGGCTAACGTCCGCTTCTATCGGCTGGAGTCTGCCATTCAGCCGCTTGGACAGCCGCGCTGGGTCGTAAGCCAACCTTCAAACTGGGACACTGCCCGTCAGACTGTCTGCTTACCCGCTGGCTTCGGCACGGCCTGCGTGTCACGGCGCAGGCGGTTCTCGCCCAGCAGAAGCAGGATCGGGGCGGCGATGAAGATGCTGCTGCTGGTGCCGACGACGATGCCGAACAGCATCATCAATGCGAAGCCGGACAGCGACGGGCCGCCGAACAGCGCCAGCGGCAGGCTGGCCAGGAACACCGTCATGCTGGTGCCCAGGGTGCGGTTCAGGGTCTCGTTGATGGACAGGTCGATCAGCTTGCGGAGCGGCATCGTCTTATACTTGCGCAGGTTCTCGCGCATCCGGTCATAGACGACCACCTTGTCGTTGGTGGAGTAGCCGATCACAGTCAGGATCGCCGCGACCATCACCAGGTCAAACTCGATGCGGGTGACGGCCAGGAAGCCGATGGCCTTGGTTACGTCCAGGATCAGCGTCACTACCGCGCCGACGGCGAACTGCCACTCGAAGCGGAACCAGATGTAGACCAGGATCATCAACAGGCTGATGCCCAGGGCGAGCATACCGTTCTGGAACAGCTCCTCCGACACGGAGGCGCCGACGGCATCGGTGCGGACCAGGCGGGTGCCGGGCTGGGCTGATTCGAGTGCGCCGCGGACGCGGGAAACCAGGGCCTCGGTGGCGTTCTGGCCGGTTTGCGGGTCGAGGCGGATGCTGACGCTGTCTTCGCTGCCGAAGCGCTGCAGGCCGGCGTCGGGCAGGCCGGCTGCGGACAGGGCCTGGCGCAGCTTGCCGAAATCGGCGGGGCCGGGGGTGCGTACTTCCATCACCACGCCGCCGCGGAAGTCTATGCCGAGGTGCAGGCCGGGGTGGAAGAACAGGATCACCGAGGCGAGCGAGAGGACCGCCGACGTGGCCAGGCCGAGGTAGCGGCCTCGCATGAACTGGATCGTCGTGTGGTCGGGGACCAGGCGGAACAGGGGGCGGATGAACATGGGGGTTACACCGGTAACAGGGCGGGGCGGCGGGAGACGAACCAGCGCACCATCAGCAGCCGCGCCACGACCGTTGCGGTGAACAGGGTGGTGACGATGCCGACCGTGATGGTGACGGCGAAGCCGCGCACGGGTCCGGAGCCGAACACGAACAGCATGACGTGGGCCAGGAACGCCGTGGCGTTGCTGTCTATAATGGTGCCGTAGGCGCGGCGGAACCCGGTCTCCAGCGCATTGATGGGTGTGCGGCCGTTGCGCACCTCCTCGCGGATGCGCTCGTTGATCAGGATGTTGGCGTCCACCGCGACGCCCAGGGTCAGCAGGATGCCGGCCATGCCGGGCAGGGTCAGGGTCGCGCCCAGCAGGGAGAGGATGGCGATCTGCAGCAGCAGGTTCACCAGCAAGGCGGCGTTGGCGAACCAGCCGAACAGGCCGTAGAACACCGCCATGTAGATCATGACCAGCAGCAGCCCGACGCCCAGTGCGACCGCGCCGCGGAAGATGCTGTCGGCGCCCAGCTCCGGGCCGACGCTGCGTTCCTCGATGACTGCCAGCGGCGCGGGCAGGGCGCCGGCGCTGAGGAGGTTCGCCAGGTCGCGCGCATCCTTTTGGGTAAAGCTGCCGCTGATCTCGCCCTTGCCGGCGAGGATGGCGCTGCGGATGACGGGGGCGCTGATGACCTTGTCGTCCAGCACGACGGCGAAGCGGTGGCCGATGTTGGCGCTGCTGACGTCGGCAAAGCGACGGGTGCCTACGCTGTCGAAGGTGAAGAAGATTTTCCAGCCGCCGTTCTGCTGGTCCTGCTCGGCCGTGGCGGAGGTCAGGCTGGCGCCGTCCACCTCGACCCGGCGGCGGACCGGCTCCTTGACGCCAGGCTGCTTGTCCACCGGCAGGAAGTCCACGCCGGGAGGTGGGGTGCCGGTGAGGTTCGCCGTCTCGTCCAGCAGGCGGAAGGTCATGCGGGCGGTGCGGCCGATCAGCTCCTTGACGCGGTTCGGGTCCTCGACGCCGGGGAGCTGCACGACGATACGGTTGTCGCCCTGCTTGGTGATGACGGGGTCGAGTACGCCGGTGGTGTCTATGCGGCGGCGGACGATCTCGATGCTCTGGGCGATGGCGCGTTCGGCGCGGTCGCGCAGGACGGCGGGGGAGAGGGTTATGGCGACGGCGCCGGGTTCGGTGGTGACGTCGTACTCGGCGCCGCCGCCGGAGGTGGATGCGCTGCGGAGCAGGCTGGCGGCGTCCTCGACCTGGGCGGGGTTGCCGATGCGGACGAGGACGCGGTTCTGGGCGGGCTGGACGGTGGGGGGCAGGTTCTGCACCTTGCCGCGCAGGGTGGTGCGGGCGCTGTCGGCCAGGCTGTCGAGGCGCTCCTTGACGACGGTCGCCATGTCCACCTCCAGCAGCAGGTAGCTGCCGCCGCGCAGGTCTAGGCCGAGGCGGACCTGCGGCCATGGGAGCCAGGCCGCGGGCTGCGGCAAGAAGTTCGGCAGGCACAGCAGCGCACCAAGCAGGCAGGCCGCGGCGATCAGGGCGATCTTGAGGCGGCTGAAGTAGATCATGGCAGGCGTATTGGTCCGGTCACGGGTTTGCGCGCGGGTATGCCGATGCTGGCGGGTGGGCGCAAGGGTTGCGGTGATGGGGGCGGCCTTGCTCCATTCCTTCGGGGTGAGGGACGCCGCACGCGGTGGCCATTGTCTTGGAAGGGTCTGCGCCGTTTGCAGGCGGGGGCGGTGCTTGCGGTTTCCCTCACCCCGACCCTCTCCCGGAGGGAGAGGGAGCAGGCAGCCTTGGTCTGGGGGCATGGGCGGGTTACAGGGGGATATGAGTAGTGGACCGCTGCGGATCGGCGTCATTGGGGCCGGGCACTTTGGGCGCTTCCATGCGCTGAAGGTGGCCGGCAGCCGGCGGGCGGTGCTGGCGGGGGTGCATGATTTGGACCCGGCGCGGGCTGCGGCGGTGGGGCGGGAGGCGGGAGCGCCGGCCCTGCTGCTGGCGGACCTGCTGGCGGTTTGCGATGCCGTCATCATCGCCGCGCCGGCCGATGCGCATCATGGGCTGGCGGTGCAGGCGATGCTTGCCGGGCGGCATGTCCTGGTGGAGAAGCCGTTGGCGGCGACGCTGGCGGAGGCGGACGAGCTGGCCGCGGTGGCGGCGCAGTCCGGCGTGGTGCTGCAGGTGGGGCATCTGCTGCGCCATTCTGCCGAGCACCGGGCGATCTCGGCCCGGATCACCCGGCCGCTTTACATCGAGTGTGCCCGCATCGCGCCGTTCAAGCCGCGGGGGACCGACGTTTCGGTGATCCTGGATTTGATGATCCACGACCTGGACCTGGTGCTGGCGCTGGTGGACAGCCCGATCAGCAGCGTGGATGCGCTCGGCGCGGCGGTGTCCAGCGCGCATGAGGACATCGCCAACGCCCGCGTGCGGTTCGAGAACGGCTGCGTTGCCACGATCACCGCCAGCCGCATCTCCTTAAAAACTGAGCGCAAGATGCGGCTGTTCTCGGAGGAGGGTTACCTGTCGGCCGACTTCGTGGCGCGCAAGCTGGTGATGATCGGGCGGGAGCGCGGGATGCCGCTGCCGGGCACTGGCGGCTTCCGGCGGGAGGAGACGAGCTGGACCGAGGGCGACGCGATGGCTGCGGAGCATGAGGCGTTCGTTGCCGCTTGCCTGGACGGGGCGCCGGTGGTGGTGGATGCGGCCGCCGGGCGCCGGGCACTGGCGGCGGCGCTGGCGGTTACGCGGGGGATGGCGGAGTCACGCAGGGTGGCGATGGCGTCCGGGCTAATCGGCAGCTTGTAGCGGCGGGTGCGCGAGGGCCGGTTAGCCTACACCCTTTACCTTCGGTGAAGCGAGGCCGCACAAGCCTGGTTGGTCATGTGTAAGCGAATCTCAGGGGGTTTGCTTAGGCAGGGATGGTCCGCCATAGGCTTCGTGACCTGGGAGCGCGGCGGCCCCCCTGCCATCCGGGCGCGGCGTCTGGGAGCGATGCGGCTTGGGCTGCGGCCCTGACTGTCCGCGTGGCCGATACATGGTCCAAGACGTCCAGCACCTCATGCGCGGCGGCCGCTGACGGCAGGCCGCCGGGTGGACGCAGGCTGTCCATGATGGCGTGGAAGCCGCTTCGTTGCGCGTCTGCCCGCCCTGGGTCGTTCAGCAGCGACATCACGGTGCCGCTGATGGTTTCGGCGGTGCAGCCGCTTTGCAGCAGCTCTGGCACCAGCGCGCGGCCGGCCAGCAGGTTGACCATCGCGACATGCGGCACCTGGATCATGCGCCGGACCATCGCGGCGGTCAGGGGATTGACGCGGTAGGCGACTGCCATCGGGACCCCGGCTAGGGCCAATTCCAGCGTGGACGTGCCGGACTTGGTCAGCGCGACGCTGGCGGCGGCGTAGGCGTCGTGCTTGTCGTCGAGGGCAGTCACGATGATGGGCTGCACCGGCCAGCCCTTTGCGGCGCGGCGGACGGACTCGCTGACGGCGGGGGATACCGGCAGGACCGGGCGCACTGCCGGTTGCTGGGCCGCCAGGAGGTGCAGGGCGCGTCCGAACACCGGCAGCAGCCGCGGCGCCTCGGACCGGCGGCTGCCGGGCATCAGGATAAGCACGGGCTGGTCGGGCGTGAGGCCGTGGTTTGTTCGGAACCGGGCGGCGTTGCCCTGGTCCGCGCCGGACTCCAGGACGGGGTGGCCGACGAAGGTGGCGGGTAGGCCGTGGCGGGCGAACCAGGCCGGCTCGAACGGCAGCAGGCACAGCAGGCGGTCCCATAGGCCAGGGTAGCGCTTCACGCGGTGCGCGCGCCAGGCCCAGACCTGGGGGGCGACATAGTGGACGCGGGGGATGCCGAGCGGCGCGACGCCGGCCAGGACGTGGTGCATGAAGCCGGGGCTGTCCACCGTCACGACGACATCCGGGCGGCGGCGGGCGATGTCGGCCAGGACCTCGGCACGCCGGCGGAGGAGCAGGCGGATGCGGGGCAGGACCTCGACGATGCCCATGACGGAGAGGTCGGACATTGGGAACAGGCTGGCCGGCAGACCGCTGTCCGCCATGCGGGGGCCGCCGATGCCGGCGAACTCCAGGCCGGGCCGCTGGGCGCGCAGGGCGGTGATCAGGCGGGCGCCCAGCACGTCGCCGCTGGCCTCCCCTGCCAGGATGTAGATCAGGGGCATGGTGGGTTGCCAGGGGCCATGCCCGGCTGCATAGGGGGAGGGGAGGGTAGGTGCAACATGGCGGAGGGGACGGAGGCTTTGGGGGTGCTGTCCGTGAAGCTGCGGCTGGGATGACGGCCGTCTTGCTGCACGTCACGACGGCCGAAGCTTGGGCCGTTGGACCGCCTTCACCGCCCGCGAGCGGCTTCCTGCACCTTTGCACTCCGGCGCAACTGCCGTTCGTGCTGGAGCGGCATTTTGCCGGGCAGTCCGGGCTGGTGGTGCTGCACGTGGATGCGGCCTTGATTGCGGACGTATGGTGGGAGGCGAGCGAGCCTGGCATGGACCTGTTCCCGCATCTTTATGGTCCGCTGCCGGCTGCTGCGGTCAGGGAGGTGGAGCCGCTGCCGTCCCATAAAGCGCCTCCGCGTCCACCAGCGGCTGGCTGATCTCCACCAGGTCACCATCGCGCGCCGCACGGTAGAAGCAGGAGCGGCGCCCGGTGTGGCAGGCGACGCCGTGCTGGTCCACCAGCAGCAGCAGCGCGTCGCCGTCGCAGTCCACCCGCATCTCCACCAGGTGCTGAGTCTGGCCGGAGGTTTCGCCCTTGCGCCAGAGTGCGCCGCGGCTGCGGCTCCAGTAGCAGACCTGGCGGGTTGCCAGAGTTTCCGCGACGGCTTCCGCGTTCATCCAGGCGAGCATCAGCACCTCCCCGGTGTCATGCTGCTGCGCGACCGCCGTCACTAGGCCGTCGCGGTTGAACGCGAGGGCGGAGAGGATTGCGTCAGGCGTCATGGGCCCGCAGCACGGCCATGCCGCGGTCCAGGTCGGCGGTGAGGTCGGCCACGTCCTCCAGCCCGATGTGGAACCGGGCGACCGGGCCGGGGAAGACGCCGCTGCCGGCGGTGCGGGTCAGGTAGCCCGTGGTGGGCAGCACCAGGCTTTCGAAGCCGCCCCAGCTTGCGCCGATGCCGAACAGCTCCAGGCTGTCTATCATCGCGTGGACTGCGGGGACGCCGAATGCTGGGTCGAAGACCACGCCGAACAGGCTGCAGGCGCCGGTGAAGTCACGCTGCCACAGGTCGTGGCCCGGGGCGCCGGGCAGGGCGGGATGGAGGACCTGCGCGACCTCCGGACGGGCGGCGAACCATTCGGCGATGGCGATGCCGGATTGCATCTGCTGGCGCAGCCGCACGCCTAACGTGCGGGCACCGCGCAGGGCCAGCCAGCAGTCGTCCGGGCTGGCATACTGGCCCAGGGCCAGCGCTGTGGTGCGCACACGCTCCCAATTGTCGGCGGCGTTGGTCGTGATGCTGCCCAGCAGCACGTCCGAGTGGCCGGCGACGTACTTGGTCAGCGCCTGGATGGATACGTCCACCCCGTGGCGGAACGGCTGGAAGTGGTGGATGCCCCAGGTGTTGTCCATTAGCACCTTGGCCCCGTGCGCGTGGGCGACGGCGGCGAGCGCCGGGATGTCCTGCATCTCGAAGGTATGGCTGCCGGGCGACTCGGTATAGACGACCCGGGTGTTGGGCTGCATCAGCGTCGCGAGTCCGGGGCCGTCTATGCAGGGAGCGTAGTAGGTCGTGGTCACGCCCATGCGGCGCAGCATGCCGTCGCTGAAGTTGCGGGTCGGGCCATAGCAACTGTCGGGCACCAGCAGGTGGTCGCCGGCGCCCAGGTAGGCCAGCAGCGGCGTCGTGACCGCGGCGAGGCCGGAGGAGACGATCTGGCAGCGCGTGCCGCCCTCGATCTCCGCCACCACGTCCTCCAGCGCGTGGTGGGTTGCGTTGCCCATCACGCCGTAGATGAGCGACTGCTCCAGCCGCTTGGCGCCCAGCGTCTTGCGTTCGGCGCAGGATGGATAAAGGACGGTGGAGCCGCGGTGGAGCGGCGGGTTGACGAGGCCGTGCACGTGGGTGCCGGGGCGTGCGGCGTGGGACAGGCGGGTGTTGAAGCCCTGCTTGGGCTTGCCGGCGCCGGATTGGTCGTCGGGCATCAGGTGGTCTCCTTCGGGGTGTCGGGCCGGCTGGCCCATTCGGTCCATGATCCGTCGTAAACCGCGCCCCCCGGCAGGCCGGCGCGGCGGAGGGCGAGGGTCAGGATGGTCGCGGTGACGCCGGTGCCGCAGCTTGTCACCACCGGGCGGGACCCGTCTGCGCCGAGGCCGGCGAAGGTTGCGCGGAGGCGGTCAGGGTCCTGCATGGTGCCGTCCGGGTTCAGCAGGGCGGGGAAGGGCAGGTTGCGGCTGCCGGGCATGTGGCCGCTGGGCAAGCCGGGCCGCGGCTCCGGCGCGGTGCCGTCGAAGCGTCCGGCGGGGCGGGCATCCAGCACGAGAACATCGGGCGTGGGGTGCAGCATGTCGCCGATGCCGCGCAGACGTTCTGCCCGGAGATTGGCGCGGAACTGTGCGGGCGTTGGCGGCGGGGGCAGCCCGGCCTCGGCTGGACGGGCCTCGCGCAGCCACTTGGGCAGGCCGCCGTCCAGGACATAGGCGTTGTCGTGCCCGAACAGGCCCATCATCCACCAGCCGCGTGGGGCGGAAGCGATGCCCTTCTGGTCGTAGAACACGATGCGGCTGGCGTCGGACACGCCCAGGTCGCCCAGCAGGCGCTCGAACCGGCCGGGGGTGGGGACCATGTGCGGCAGCGTGGTGTCCTGGTCGGCGATGGCGTCTATGTCGAAGAAGCGGGCGCCGGGGATGTGGGCGCGGGTGAACTCGGCCTGGCCGTCCTTGCCCTCGTTGGGCAGGTACTTGGTTGCGTCGAAGACGATCAGGTCCGGTTCGTTGAGGTGCGTGGCAAGCCAGTCCGTCGTTACCAACGGGTCCATGCTAAGCCCCCAGCGCCAGGGCGATGCGGCGGTTCTGCCGGCCCTTGTTTTCTATCTTCAGGACCTTGATGGCGCCGATCTCCGCGGTGTTGGCGACGTGGGTGCCGCCACAGGGCTGCAGGTCCACCAGCTTTCCCGGGGGCGCCTCGCCGATCCGCACCAGGCGCAGGCGGCCGGTGCCGCGGGGGGGTTGCACCGAAAGGGTGCGGACGAGGCCGGGGTTGCTGTCCAGGACGGCTTCGTCCACCCACTCCGTCGTTATGGGGTGGGCGGCGGCGATCAGGCTGCGGAAGCCGTCTTCGAGCGCTTCCTTGAAGGGCGGGTCGGGCAGGTCGAAGTCGAGGCGGGAGCGGTCGGCACCGATCTGGCCGCCGGTGACGGCCGCGCCGGGCAGCAGGCTGCACAGCAGGTGCAGCGCGGTGTGCATACGCATCAGCGCGTGCCGGCGCGGCCAGTCCAGTACGGCCAATACCTGCGTGCCGGGGGCGGGCAGGGCGGCGGTGGACGCCAGGTGCAGGATGGCGTCGCTTTCGCCCTTTACGGTCTCGGTAATTACGGCCTCGTTGCCGTCCCAGCGGAGGACGCCGCTGTCGCCGGGCTGCCCGCCGGAGCGGGCGTAGAATGGGGTGCGGTCCAGCACGATGCCGGAGGCATCGGCGCGCAGCACGGTGGCCTGCGCTTCCCGTAGGGAGGAGTCGTCCAGGAACAGCCGCTCGGTCATGCGGCGCCCCACTCGCGGCGGAGCCAGTCCCGTTTGGCTGCCAGCCAGAGCAGGGCGATGGTGGTGACGGAGTTTGGGTAGTCCCCGGCCAGGGCCGCGGCGATGGCGTCGTCGGCGCGCATCTGGCGGACCTGGATGTCCTCGTTCTCGGACGCCAGCCCGGCATGGCCGATGATGCCGGGGGCGGCGGCAGGTGCGCGGACGCGACCGGCGAACATGGTGCACCGTTCGTCCGAGCCGCCGGGCGTCAGCACGAAGTCGCCGAGGCGGGTCAGCAAGTCGGCCTCAAGCCCCATTTCCTCGCGCGTTTCGCGGCGGACGGTCGCAGCGGGATCCTCGTTGTCGTCGCATAGGCCGGCAGGGATCTCGATCATGACGGGCGGGACGCCGGCTGCGAGGGCGGGCAGGCGGAACTGCTCGATCAGCACGACCTGATCGGTCCAGGGATCGTATGGCAGCATTGCCGCGGCCCGGCCGCGCACGAACAGCTCCCAGGTGCGGACGGCCGACATGTTGCCGTCGAAGCGGCGGTTGCGGAACCGGACGACATCCACCGAAAACCGGCCGGACCAGGCAGTTTTATTGGACAGGATTTCCACATCGGGGTGTTCAGGGATTGCGGCCATCTCATTCGTTTAGCCTGGCGCGGGGAGGCGGGCCACCCTGGAGTCGTCCGCCGCACGCGCAACCCTTACCGTGCGAGGTAGCGGGCCCGCATCGGCTTCAGCAGCAGCAGCGCGAGTGCCGCGGTCAGGAGGTCGGCGCCGATGGCAAGGCTGAACACGGGGGTCCAGCTTCCGGCGTATTCGTGGAGGAGGGAGGCCAGGGGGCCGCCGAAGATGGCGCCGATGCCCTGCGCCATATACAGACAGCCGTAGTTCTTGGTGGCGTGTTCGGTGCCGAACGTGTCGGTCAGCGTGGATGGGAACAGCGAGAAAATCTCGCCCCAGCCGAAGAACACGACGCCCGAGAGCAGCACGAACAGCACTGGGTTGCCCATGGTGGCGAGCCATGCCGCCATGGCCAGTCCTTCGAACGCAAAGGCGAGGACCATCGTATTCTCGCGGCCGATGCGGTCGGACACCCAGCCGAAGAAGGGCCGGGTGAGGCCGTTGCACAGGCGGTCCACCGTCAGGATCAGCGGGATGGCAGCGAAGCCCCCGATCACCAGCTTGCCGATGCCGAGGTCGTTGGCGAAGGGCACGATCTGCGCCGTGACCATCAGGCCCGACGTGGACATCATTGTCATCATCGCAAACATGAGCCAGAACAGCGGCTGGCGCAGCATCGTGGGGGTGTCCACGTCGGCAACGCCAGACCGTTGCCGGGTCTGGGCCACCAGGGCCGACGGGGCCGCGCGAAGGCCGAGCGCCGCGACGACTCCGACGGCGCCGAGGATCAGGCCGAACTTCACGAGGGTCGGCCCGTAGCCGTTCGCCTTCAGGCTGTCGTCAATCGGGAAGTTCGTCAGCATAGCGCCGATGCCGTAGCCGGCGGCGACGACGCCCACCGCGAAGCCTCGACGGTCCGGGAACCATCCCACCATCTGACCGACCACGCCGACGTAAACGATGCCGGTGCCGAGGCCGCCGAGCAGGCCGTATGTTGCGTAGAGGCCCCAGAGGGTCGTCGCCTGGGCGGCGAGCACCCAGCTCAGCCCGGTCAGGGCGGCGCCAGCCGCGATCAGCAGGCGCGGCCCGAACCGCTCCACCAGCCAGCCCTGGAAGGGGCTGAAGAAGGTTTGCAGAACGATCAGGATCGCGAAGGTGGTCTGAACCTGGGACGCGGATGCGCCCAGGCTGATGCCGAGCGGCTTGGTGAACAGCGTCCAGACATACTGCGGGCTGCTGATGGCCATCATGCAAATCAGGCCGAGGCCAAGCTGCACCCATCGCGTGCTGGCGACGGGCAGGGCGGCGGCGGGTTGCACGGTCGTGCTCATGGCGGCTCCGGGATGACGGTTCGGCGCTGATGTTCTGCGCCGATGTTCGGGACCGATGCAAGCAGCGGGCCAGCTACTTGGCAATGGTTGCCGCGGTTCCGGAGCGGGACTAGCGTCCGCCGGACCTCACAGGAACCGGCCATGATCGAGCTTTATGCCTATAACACCCCGAACGGACGCAAGATACCGGTGGCGCTGGAGGAGATGGGCCTGCCGTATAACGTGCATGTGGTGGACATCACCAAGGATCAGCAGCTCAAGCCGGACTTCCTGCGGATCAGCCCGAACAACAAGATACCGGCCATCGTGGACACGGAGGGTCCGGGCGGCGCGCCCCTGTCCGTGTTCGAGTCGGGCGCGATCCTGCTCTATCTTGGAGAGAAAACTGGCCAGTTCCTGCCGGCCGACCTGCGCGCCCGCGTGCCGGTGCTGGAGTGGCTGATGTGGCAGATGGGCGGGTTTGGACCGATGCTGGGGCAGGTGCACCACTTCCTGACGGTGAACGGCGACGACCAGCGGTATGGCTTGGAGCGCTTCATGAAGGAGACGCGGCGCCTGTATGGGGTGCTGGACCGGCGGCTGGCGGAGGTGGAGTTCGTGGCCGGCGCCTTGTCGGTCGCCGACTTCGCCATCCTGGGGTGGGCCTGGCGGCACGAGCGGCATCAGGTTGATATGGCGGATTTCCCCAACGTCCGCCGCTGGTATGACCTGCTGATGGCACGTCCGGCGGTGCAGCGCGGCTTTGCCGTGGCGCTGTCGTAGCTGCCGGGCAAGGCTCACCTGACCGTTTGACGGCGGCGTGCCAACGTCCTAAACGCATCTTTGCAAACGACGTGCGAGTGACGACCCCGGCGGAGGGGTGGCCGAGTGGCTGAAGGCGTCGGTTTGCTAAACCGAAGTAGGGCGTCAAGCCCTACCGTGAGTTCGAATCTCATCCCCTCCGCCAATTCTATCTCCTTGCATCAGTCGGTCGTACCATGTCGGCACCTGATTTGCGCGTGTGCACAGCTTTGTCATCGTGGGGACGTACGCTGGGCCTCCCGCCGCAGGAGGGGATGGCCTATGCATACGCGACACTCATGGCGACACGTGCCTCCTGCCGATGCCCGGCCGGGAAGACCATGGAGCCGACGACCATAGGGGAGGGGCTTCTGGCCTCGGATTCACCCATGATCCTGCTGGTGGACGACGACGATATCGTGCGTGAGACGTCGGCTGATATGCTGCAAGAACTTGGCTATACGGTGATGCAAGCAGCTAGCGGGTCTCAGGCGTTGGATATCCTTGACGCCAACCCTGGGTTAGATGTGATGGTGACGGATATCCGGATGCCTGGGATGTCGGGGCTTGAGTTGTCGGACATGGCCGCCGGGCGTCATGCCGAGTTGAAGATCATCCTGATCTCCGGATACTTCCGGCCGCAGACCCTGAAGCGGCGCTTCCTGCAAAAGCCGTTCCGCACCTACGAGCTGGATCAGGCGATCAAGGCTGAGATGACGGCCTGAGACGGCAGGGGAGCCAACACCGGGTTGTGAACTGGTGTGCGAGCGTGGTCGTCCAATTTACGTTCCAATGTCAACAGCAATGGAACACCACGTGGTGCAGACCGACCTCACGGCCCGCCTGACCCTCCCTATTGCGGTGGCTATACCGGTTCGCAACGAGGAGGTTTTAATACCGGCCTGCATCGGGGCGCTTGGGCGCCAAATTGGCACACCGGTGTTTGACCTAGTCCTGCTGATAAATAACACCACCGATGGGAGTGCGGAGGCTGCACGACGCGCTGCGACTGGGTTGCCGTTGCGGCTGACGATCCTGGAACATGACTTCCCGTTGGCCGAGCAGACAGCGGGTCATGCCCGGCGGTTGGCGATGCAGGCGGCGGCCGGGTTGTGCGGACCTGGGGGAATCCTGATGTGCACCGATGCCGATGGCCGGGTTGCACCGGATTGGATCGCGGCCAACCTGTCGCAAATACGCGGAGGCGCCGACGCCGTGGCCGGGCGGGCGTTGCTGGACCCGGCTGATGCTGCCTCCATCCCGGCAGCACTGCACGATGCCGATGCGCGCGAGTGTGCTTATGCCGCGGTCCTGGACAGAATCGCCACCTTGGTGGACCCGGACCCGGCAGACCCTTGGCCCCGTCATACCGAGCATTCCGGCGCCAGCATCTGCGTCACTTGGACGGCTTGGGACCGTGCTGGCGGGGTGCCGGCCGTCAGCATCGGCGAGGACAGGGCGTTCTTCCAGGCGCTGCGCCGGATGGATGCCCGGATACGTCATGCGCCCGATGTCTGTGTCACGGTGTCCGGCCGGATTGCCGGGCGTGCCGCTGGCGGGATGGCGGACACCATACGCCGGCGGATGGAAGCGTTGGACCCGTTTGTGGACGATGCGCTGGAACCCGCACTGGACTGCGTGCGCCGGTTGCGGCTCCGGGACCGGCTGCGACATGCGCGGGCGGACGCGCGGCGGTTGCCGGATTTGGCGGGAGAGCTTGGCATTTCGATGAGCTGGCTGGCCGACGTGGCAGCCGCACGGACGTTCGGCGTGGCCTGGGAAATGCTGGAGCGGGACTGCCCGTCCCTGGTGCAGCGCCCGGTGCCGACGGCCGGGCTTGAGGCCGAACTGGCCCGGGCGGAGCGCATCCTGGAGGGTTTGCTTCGGGCTGACGCACCGTCTCAGGTACTGGAGGCTGCTGATTAGACCTGCTTGCGTCCAGACAGGACGAGAACCGGCTTAGCTTTTTTGTTTGCGAGCAGAGATTTGCGGCTTTAGGTCCGACCGCCGTGCGTCTGGACTTAAATGCGATCTATGTCTGGGAGTCACCTGACCGTTTTGCTCAGAACGGCATTTGAACCAACGGCCCTGCCATGATCCTTACGTTACTGCACCGTCATTGCGAGCCGCCCTTGCGGCGTGGCAATCCAGGCGCCGGGAGTATCGTGCTGGCGGCTCTGGGTTGCCGAGGCACTGCGCGCCTCGCAGCGACGGTGGAGGACGGTCAGAACAAGGTGACGTGGGTGTAGCGGACGCGCCGGGTTAGCCGGGTTTGGAGGTGTCGAGGCGGTCATAGCCCTGCCAGCGGTAAATGATGGCGGAGGCGGCCCAGCACAGGACGAAGATGCCGACGACGGCGAAGCCCAGGGAGCCGAAGCTGTCATTCAGGCTGCTGACCATGTCCCAGAATGGGCCGGTCAGTGCAAGCTGATCGCCCAGCAGCCCCAACGCCTCGATGCCGCCGATCAGCAGGGCCACGAACACCGACGCCGCGGTGATGGTCAGGTTATACCAGAGCTTTCGCAGCGGGTTGACGAAGGCCCAGCCGTAGGCGCCGACCATGAGCACGCTGTCGGCAGTGTCCACCAGCGCCATGCCGGCGGTGAACAGCGCCGGGAACACCATGGCCTGCCACGGCGACATGCCCTGCGACGCCTGGGTCGCGGAGATGCCGAGCAGCCCGACCTCGGTCGCCGTGTCGAAGCCCAGGCCGAACAGGAACCCGAGCGGGTACATGTGCCAGTTCCGGGTGACGGCCCGGAACAGGGGGCGGAACAGCCGGGTAAGCAGCCCGCGCCCAGCCAGCAGCATGTCGAGGGCGCCCTCATCCAATCGGCCGCTGCGCCGGAATTGCCGGAAGCTGCGCCAGACGCTGAGGAGGATGACCAGGTTGGCCGCGGCGATGGCGAGCAGGAAGCTGGCGGACACCAAGGTGCCGATCATGCCGCCGATCTCCTTGATGGCCTCCAGTTGGCCCTGCATCGCAGCCGTGGTCGCGGCGATGGCCAGGGAGGCCAGCACGACGATGGTCGAATGGCCGAGCGAGAACCATAGGCCCACGGTTTGGGCGTGCCGGCCGTCCTGCATCTGCTTGCGGACGATGTTGTCTATGGCGGCGATGTGGTCGGCGTCCACGGCATGGCGCAGCCCGAACACCCAGGCCAGCAGGGCGGTGCCGAGCAGCGTGGGCCGGTCGTGGAATGCCGCCCAGGCCCATGTCCAGGCTGCGAGGTTGGCAGCAGCCAGGATCGTGAACAGGCCGGCGGTTTTCGGGAGTCGCGCTGTCATGCGCCTGATCCTGTGCTGTTTGGCCGGTGCTGCGCCAGCGCTTCCCGTCCGAGCATTGATGGGAGGTTCGAGGACCTTCACAGACGGCTGTTTGCGGAAGGCGTGGCCCGGGGTCACCAGCCGGGGACGAGGAACGTCTCGTAAGGACGCTCGAACAGGCGCAGCAGCACAGCAGGCAGAGTGAAGCCGGTGGGATCGTCGGTGATGAGGCCACCGTATTGCGAGCGGTGGGCCATGATGGCGTCGGTCTTGGCGGGCACGTCGCGGCTGATGTCCAGGCGAAGGCCGTTTGGCAGTTCCGGCAGAGGATGGTCCGCCGGCAGCGTCCAGCCCCAGACGGGATAGGACAGATGGCGCAGGGCGAGCCTGCCGGCCACTGCCCGGGCGAGGAGGTCGGCCGCTTCGTGGTCGCAGTGCGGATCGTGCCGCCAGGGGGCGAGCAGGGTGCCGATGCCAGAGGTCCTGCATAGAGCCGATGTCTCATCCACGGCGGCACCGAATGCCGGGCCGCATGCGGGCGCTGCGGTGTCGCGCTGCCCGGCGAAATGGATGCGGCCAGGGGGCAAGCCCAGCAGCCGCACCGCCTCCCTTGCCTCGTCCTGCCGCACCTGTGCGAGCCGTGCGGGAGGGAAGGTGGCCGATGCGGGATGCGAGCCGGCGCCGTCGGTCAGCACCAGGACCACTGGGGGCGTGCCGGCGCGGCACAACGCAGCGATCAGCCCGCCGCAGCCGAGGCTTTCGTCATCGGCATGGGGCGCCATGACCAATACCGGACGGTCGCCCGCGATGTCCGCCAAGGTGCCGAAGGGCAGCGCCTCCATTGCCCGCAACACCTCGCCAGCGGGGATCACGGGGCGTCCAGGCTATGCAGCGCCGCCTCTGTCAGCACCGCGTCGGGCGCGGGCTGGCGCAGGTAGGTCGCTAGGTCGCGCAGCAGCCGCTCCAACGGGTTCGTGGTCAGGAAGGCGCCGAAGCCGATGGAGCGTTGCGCCAGGCGGATCGCGTCGAGGCAAGCGTGCTCGACGGCGATCCGGGCCAGGTTGACGTAGGCGACCTGGTCGGCGACGGGCTGGACACCGTCCTCGGCGCAGCGGCCGGCGGATTTGGTCCACAGCCGCGCGGTTTCCTGGGCAATCAGCAGGGCCCCGAAGCGGTCTTGCTGGTGCGGGCTGCCGGTGTGGCTGCGGGTGCGGAGTTGGCCGCCGACCGCGGCGGCGACGGCATCCAGGCCGCCGAGGGTCACCGCCATCGTGCGCCAGGCGCCGGTGGAAAGCTGCGGCTCCCGCAGGTAGTCGCCGGGCTGGCCGATCAAGTCTGCGAGCGATAGCCGGATGCCGTCCAGCCGCACCCAGCCGTTGACGCTGGCGCGCATTCCTTGCAGCAGGCCGCGCATTGGCCGGACTTGCTCGCGGCCACCGGGGCAGATCGCCGCCATGCGGGTGCCCGCCTCGGTTTCGACGGTGACCAGGGCGCAAGGGACGTGCCCGGCGCCGGAACATGGTCCTTTCTCGCCGTGGAGGGCGCCTTCGCGCAGCACCAGGCCGATGCCGGGTGGGTCGGTTACCCAGACTCCATACATCCGTCCCGCCCGGACGTGCGTCGCCATTTGCTGGACCTGACCGGCGTCGCCGTAGTCGAGGATCAGCTTGACGGCATTGACATGCGCCTCGAACAGCCGGCCCACCGCCATGTTGCCCTGGCCGATGGTACGCAGGATGCCGAACAGGAGTTGGCAGCCCGCAGGCTCGGTCCCGGCGCCCTGGCCGCCGAGGCTCCGGGGCAAGGGCGCCGTCAGCAGGCCGAGGCTGTGAAGGAGGGCGATGTCCTCGTCCGGGAACGCTTCGTCGCGGTCCAAACCGGCTGCGCGGGCCTGCATGGCAGGAACAGCAGCAGCCAAATGGGCCAACACGTCTGTGAGTGGAGCAGGAAAGTCGGCCATGGCAGGGCTAACGCCGCGCCCCTCTGGCTGTTGCCTGCCCCGGCCGGATCAGTCTGCGGTGGCCCCCAGCTTCCCAGCGAGGGTCGGCATCGCTGCCTTGCGCCGGGGGCTAAGCCATTGCTGCAGCCGGTCCATGTAGAGGTAAACGACTGGGGTGGTGTAGAGCGTCAAGACCTGGCTCAGGATGAGGCCGCCGACCATCGCGAAGCCAAGGGGCTTGCGCAGCTCGGACCCGGCGCCCTCGGCGACCATCAGCGGCAAGCCGCTCAGCAGCGCCGCCATCGTCGTCATCAGGATCGGGCGGAACCGCAGCAGGCAGGCTGCCCGTATGGCGTCGTGCGGCGTCGCGCCGTGCTGCCGTTCCTGGGTGATGGCGAAGTCCACCATCATGATGCCGTTCTTCTTGACGATGCCGATCAGCAGGATGACGCCGATCAGCGCGATCACTGATAGTTCGTATCCGTTCACCATCAGCATCAGCAACGCCCCGACGCCGGCGGAGGGCAGGGTGCTCAGGATGGTGATGGGCAGGATGAAGCTCTCATACAGCACGCCCAGGATGATGTAGACCGCGATCAGAGCCGCGGCGATCAGGTAGGGCTGGGTGCTGAGCGACGCCTGGAACGCCTGCGCGGTTCCCTGGAAGGTCCCGCGCAGGGTTGCCGGCGTACCCATGCCGTTCAGCGCCGCATTGATGGCGTCCACCGCCTCCCCGAGCGCTGCGCCCTGCGCCAGGTTGAACGATATCGTCACGGCCGGGAATTGCGTCTGATGACTGATAGCCAGTGGCGCGACCGTCCTGGTTTCCATCTTGACGAAGGTGGACAGCGGCACCGCCGCCCCGCCCTGTGCGTGGACATACAGCTTGTCCAGCGTCGCCAGGTCGCCTTGCATATCTGGTGGGACCTCAAGGATTACCTTGTAGGAGTTCAACTGCGTCGAATACTGCGCGACCTGCCGCTGGCCGAAGGCGTCATATAGCGTATCATCAATGGCTTGCGGCTGGATGCCGAACCGGGAGGCGCGGTCGCGGTCAATCGTCAGGGTCACCGTGGTGCCGGCGACCTGCTGGTCCGTCGCCAGGTCCCGCAGCATCGGTAGGCTCCGCATCTTGGCCAGGATGCGCGGTGACCAGTCATAAAGCTCCGCCAGGTCGGCATCCTGCAGCGTGTATTGATATTGCGTGCGGGCGAGGCGTCCGCCGACGTTGATGTCCTGCGCCGCTTGCAGGAAGACGTTCATGCCCTCGACCTGCTGCAGCTTGCCGCGCAGGCGGGCGATTACGCCCTGCGCCGTAAGGTCCCGCTCGTCGAACGGCTTGAGGTTGATCCAGACACGCCCGTTGTTGCCGGTTTGGCCGCCCAGTCCGGCGCCGATGCTGGACGAAACCGAGGCGACGGCCGGATCAGCCGAGATGATGGCCGCTGCCGCCTGCTGCCGGCGCCCCATTTCGGCGAATGACACATCCTGCCCGGCCTCGGTCAGCCCGACCAGCACGCCCGTGTCCTGGTTGGGGAAGAAGCCCTTGGGGATTTGGATGTAGAGATAGGCGGTGCAGGCCAGGGTGGCGAAGAACACCATCAAGGTCGCGAACTGGAACCGCAGCGCCACGTCCAGCGTGCGGCGGTAGCCGCCCAGCAGCAGCTCGAAGAACCGTTCGATCACGCGGTAGAGCCAGCCGTGCTGCGCCGAATGATGCTTGAGGAAGCGGGAGCACATCATGGGCGTGAGCGTTAGGGATACGACGGCCGAAACCAGCACCGTCAGGGCTACCGTCATCGCGAACTCGCGAAATAGGCGGCCGACGATGCCGCCCATCAGCAGCAGGGGGATGAACACTGCCACTAGGGAAAGGCTGATGGAGATGATGGTGAAGCCGATCTCGCCGGCGCCCTTCAGGGCGGCCTCGCGCGGGTTCATGCCCTCCTCGATGTGGCGGTAGATGTTCTCCAGCATGACGATGGCGTCGTCCACGACAAAGCCTACGGCGATGGTGAGGGCCATCAGAGTCAGGTTGTTCAGGCTGTAGCCGCACAGGTACATCAACGCGAAAGTGCCGACCAAGGCGAGCGGCACCGTGACGCTGGGGATGATCGTCGCCCAGACGTTGCGCAGGAACAGGAAGATCACCATCACCACCAGCGCGATGGAGAGCAGCAGGGTGAACTGCACCTCGTGCAGGGACGCCCGGATGGTCACGGTGCGGTCCACGATGGTTTGGATTGTGATGGAGGGCGGTATTGCCGCGCGCAGCTTGGGTAGTGCCTGCTTGATGCGCTCGACGGTATCAATGACGTTGGCGCCGGGCTGCTTGAAGATCAGGAGCTGGATGCCGCGGTTGCCGTTCTGCCAGCCGGCCAGGCGCGCGTTCTCCGGTCCGTCCACTGCCGCACCGATATCGCGCACATGCACGGGGGCGCCGTTGCGATAGGCTAGGATCACGTCGTTGTATTCGGCGGCCCGGGTGAGCTGGTCGTTGGCATAGATCGCGAAGGACCGCTGGGCGCCGTCCACCGAACCCTTCGGTGCGTCCACTGTGGCGGTGACCAGCATGCTGCGGACGTCCTCAAGCGTCATGCCCATGGCGGCGACACGGCCGGGGTCCACCTGCACACGGATTGCGCGCTTCTGCTCGCCGCCGATGCTGACCTGCGACACGCCGCCGATCTGGCTGATCTGCTGGCTCAGGATATTGTCGGCGTAGTCGTCCACCTCGATCAGCGGCAGCACGTCGGATTGCACCGCCAGGATCAGGATCGGGCTGTCGGCCGGGTTGACCTTGCGGAACAGCGGCGGGTTGGGGAGGTTCTTGGGCAGCTGCCCGCCGGCATTGTTGATGGCGGCCTGCACGTCGAGCGCGGCGGCGTCTATGCTGCGATCCAGGTCGAACTGCACCACCACCTGGGACGAGCCGCCGACGCTGATGCTGGTCATCTGCGCGACGCCGGAGATTTGCGCGAACTGCCGTTCCAGTGGCTGCGCGACGGTGGACGCCATAGTTTCCGGGCTGGCGCCGGGCAGGGCGGCGGTGACCTGGATGGTCGGGAACTCGACCCGGGGCAGCGGGGCTACCGGCAGCAAGGGGTAGGCTGCGATCCCCACCAGCATGATGGCGGCCATCAGCAGGGAGGTCGCAACAGGCCGGTTGATGAACGGGGTCGAGATGCTCATGGGCTGGACTCCACGCGGCGTCGGTTGGAACGCCTAGCTGGCCGGCTTCTCGTCGGTCACGCTTACACGGGCACCGTTGGCCAGCCGTGACTGCCCTGCCAGCACCACACGTTCATTCCCATCCAGGCCCTTGGTGATCACCGCGACGTGCCCGTCATCCTGGTCAACCTCGATTATCTGTGCAAGCGCCGTGCCGTCTGGCTTGATCACATAGACGTACAAACCGTTGGCGCCGCGCTGGACCGTCTGGGACGGCAGCGTCAGGGCGTCGCCGCGCAGGTCCAGGCGCATACGCACGTTCACGAACTGGCCGGGCCACAGGTTGTCGTCGGCGTTGGCGAACACGGCCTTCAACTTGATGGTGCCGGTTGCGGCGTCAATGCTGCTGTCCAGGGTCAGCAGCTCACCTTCGCTCAGTTTCGTGCGGTCGTCGCTGCTGTAGGCCGCTACCGGCAGCTTGGCCCGGCGCATCGCGGCCTGCACCCGCGGCAGTATGTCCTGCGGCAGGGTGAACACCAGGGAGATCGGGTGTATCTGCGCGACCGTCACGATCCCCGTCGTGCCGGGATCGGCGGCGCGGATGAAGTTTCCGGCGTCCACCTGGCGCAAGCCGACCCGGCCCTCGATCGGCGAGGTGATCCGGGTGAAGCCGAGGTTGAGCTGGGCGGCGGCAATCGAGGCGTCGTCCCCGCGGACCGCGGCCTCCGCCTGGGCGACGCCGGCGCGTATCTGCTCCAGCTTCTGACGAGACGCCACCTGGCTGGCCGCCAGGTCGGCATAGCGCTGCAGGTCGCTGCGGGCGCTGGCGACAACGGCCTCGTCCGATGCCTTCTTGGCTGCGGCCTGGTCCAGGATGGCCTGATAGGGACGGGGGTCCAACTGGGCCAGGACATCGCCGGGATGGACGAGCTGGCCCTCGGTGAACAGCACCCTGTCCAGCGTGCCGTCCACCCGGGCGCGTATGACGACGGACTGCAATGCCTGGACCGTGCCGATGCTGCGGGCGATGACCGGAACGTCCTGCCGGTGCGGCGCAGTCACCGTGACCGGAACGCCTGCCGGCTGTGCCAAGGCCGGAGCGGTGGCCAGGCATGCCAGGAGCAGGGCGGACTTCAGGGGGGACGGCGCTGCCATTGGGTGGCTCCGCGATAGTGGCAGCCTTCTTTATTGCCCCTTATGGTCTAAATACCAGTGTCTTCTCAATTACGTGCCATTTAACCTGGCCTCGTGGCTGTCCCGCCCGGGCCGGCGCAGGGTACGGAGCAGGAAGCGGTCAGGCGTCAGCCGCGCGGCGCCGCCATGCTGAATGCCAGCCGGGTCGGCGCTGCCCGATAGGCGTCGAGGCCGCGTCCGGTGGCCAGGGTGGCTGCGCCGGGCAGCGGGATGATCCGTGCCGCTGCAGCGCTTTGCGCCGCGAAGCTCGCAAAGACCGGCGATGCCGGCTGCGGCTGGGGTTGGAGCGGCGGCGCCGGCGTTCCGGCAGGGGCCGGCCGCCCCCAGATGGCGAGGACCTTGCGGGCATACTCGCCGCCGATCTCGGGCGTCAGCGAGTGGTATCCGGCCGTTGCCGACGGCCAAGACCCAGTCTGCGCCAAGAGACGGAGCAGGAACTTTGCGGCGTAGGCAGCATTCGCTGCGGGGTCGAACGCCTCCTCAAGGGACGCGAAGGCGCTTGCATGGTACATGAGGTTGACCTGCATGCAGCCCACGTCAATGGACCGCACTCCACGGGCGCGGAGCGCGTTGACGGCGGCTATCGCTTCGGCCTTGGTGGCGTAGTAGGAGCCGACGCCCTCCGCATTGATGGTCCAGGGATAAGCCGACCTGATGCCGGCCTCGTCCCGCCGGCCGCTTTCCATGATGCCGATGGACTGCATCAACCGTTCTGGGACGCCGGACATGCGCTCCGCTGTGCCGATGGCAGCCCGGCACTGCGCGGCGGGCGACGGCGCAGGCTGCTGCCATGCGACGGCCTGGGCTGCCGCGGGGGCTGCCTGCGACACGGCGAGGAGGGCTGCTAGGACCGGCAGGCGCATTTCGCCTGCTTGCCAGCCTCAGGTAAATAGTGGGTGAATCAGGGCTGCAGCAGGGCCGGCACGGCAGCCGCCAAGCCGGCGACGAGGGACGACAGGCGGGTTTGCAGAAGGGCGAAGGCCGGGCTGCGCTCGAAGCGGGCTTCATCCATATAGAGGCCTCTTGCGATCTCGATCTGGATGGCATGGCCGCCGTCGCGGGGGCGTCCGTAATGGCGGGTGACGTAGCCGCCGGCGTAGGGGTCGTTGCGCCGGACGTCGTAGCCGAAGCCGGACAGCGCCTGCTCGATCCACTTCGTGATGCTGGGCGCGCAGGCGGTGCCGTGCGCGTCGCCGAGCACGATGTCGGGGGCGCCGCGGCCCGGCTTCGTGGCGCCGTTGGCCGGCATCGAGTGGCAGTCCACCAGCAGGCACGCGCCGAACCTGGCCTGGGTCGCCGCGAGCAGGCCGGCCAGCGCCTGGTGGTAGGGTACCCAGCAGGCGTTGATCCGTTCCTTCGCCTCCGTGAAGCGCAGCTTGCGGCGGTAGATCGCCTCGCCGGAGGCCACGACCCGGGCGATGGTGCCCAGTCCGGCGCCGACCCGGGCGCTGCTGGTGTTGACCCAGGGCGGCAGGACGTCGGAGAACATCGCTGGGTCCAGCTCCCACATCTCGCGGTTGGGGTCGCAGTAGGCGCGGGGAAAGGTCGCCGTGATCAGCGGTGCGCCATGGTCCGGGGCGGAGCCGAACAACTCGTCCACGAAGCTGTCTTCGCTGCGCCGCAGCGCCGTCGCATCCAGGCGGGACGCCGCCAGGAACTCGGGGGAATAGCGGCGGCCCGAATGCGGCGAGGCGAACACCAGGGGCGCCGACTGGACCGGCGGGGACCGGACCAGGAAAGGCGGCGGTGCGGCCGCCGCGAACGGGGTGGCTGTCGGGATCGGAACGTCCATCGCGCCATTCAACCCTTGCTGCGGGTCCATGTCACCCGGCTGCTTGCATCACGCCTAGCTTATGTCCTAAGAGGCGGGCCTGGATGGGCGCGTAGCTCAGCGGTAGAGCATCGCCTTGACACGGCGGGGGTCACAGGTTCAATCCCTGTCGCGCCCACCATCCAGACATCCTGACAGTTTGTGACACTTGTGTTGGGTTGCGGCCTGATAGGCTGAGCGGCACGTCGGTGATCTGCTGTCATCATACTGTCATAAATCTGCAATGTCCCCTTCACGGGTTGCGGCTAGGTTCCGGCGCGACGCAGGATCGGCCCTGCCCCTGGCGCGCATCGCGCGTCCACGATGGAGGATGCATGAACATCAAGGTCAAGACGCTGGCGGTGACGCTGGCAGGGTTCACCTTGGGCGCGGCGCTGCCGGCGGCGGCGCAGAACCAGATCACCGGTGCGGGTGCCACATTTCCGGCGCCTGTCTATGCCAAGTGGGGTGAGGCAGCGAAGGCGGCTGCCGGGGTGGAGCTGAACTACCAGGCCATCGGGTCCGGCGGGGGGCAGAACCAGATCACCAACCGTACGGTGGATTTCGGGGCGTCGGACGCGCCGATGGACCCGGCGAAGCTGCAATCGGCCAACCTGCTGCAATTCCCGATGGTCATGGGCGCGGTGGTGCCGATCGTGAACCTGCCGGGCCTGGCGGCCAACCAGGTCAAGCTGACGGGCGAGTTGCTGGCCGAAATCTACATGGGCAAGATCTCGAAGTGGAACGACCCCAAGATCGCGGCGGTCAACGATGGCGTCGCGCTGCCGAACCTGGCCATCGCGCCGGTGTATCGCGCCGATGGGAGCGGCACCTCGTTCGTGTTCACGTCCTACTTGTCCGCCGCCAGCCCTGACTGGAAGAGCCAGGTCGGCGCGAACACGAGCGTGAAGTGGCCGGCGGGGGCAGGCGCCCGCGGCAACGACGGCGTGGCCGGCACGGTAAAGAACACCCGCGGTGCCGTCGGCTATGTCGAGAACGCCTATGCCACCCAGAACAGCCTGACCACGACCCAGCTCCGCAACAAGTCCGGCGCCTTCGTCGCGCCGACCATGGAGGCGTTCGGGGCCGCGGCATCGTCCGGCAACTGGGGCGGGGCGCAGAACTTCGCCGTGGACCTGATTGACCAGGCCGGCGCCACAAGCTGGCCCATCGTGTCCGCGACGTTCCTGCTGGTTCCCAAGGACCCGAAGGACCCGGCGCGCGCCGCCAACGTGCTGAAGT
>JAABUT010001389.1_pt1 | contig 27772 bp, 31 predicted proteins | sample 5559281 | NCBI WGS metagenome assembly JAABUT01 (sample SAMN10711880, study PRJNA513359) | rock metagenome | isolation source: Antarctica rocks | place: Antarctica: Victoria Land, Ricker Hills nord | collected 2016-01-04
CCGAGGCGCCGTGGTCCAACACCAGCTGGAACAGGTAGGTGCCGGGCTTACCCGCGCCCGAGGCGGACCAGTTCGGCTGCCAGTGCGTCACCTTGCGCGTCTTGATGACGCTCTTGCCCAGGTCGCTGGCGCCTGGGCCCTGCTCGCTGCTGGTCGTCATGCGCGCTCCTGTGTGCAAGGGGGTGGTGTGCCGCCCTCATACCAAACCGTGTCCGGCGTAAACGGCTACACCCTCACGGGTCTGCCCTGGGCGCTGCCCGCTGCTGCACGCCTTGCCGCGCCGCCGAGCGCCTGCCCGAACCGTTGCCCCCGACTGCTCAGAGTGTCCGTCCGGGCGCGGGTCGCGGGGCCGCCAGGGCGAGCGCGGCCCCGTGACCCAGGACTGGTGACGGGGCCGGCCAGATGCCAGACACGGCTAGTTTACGACGTCCTTGATCTTCTCGCCGGCGTCCTTGAGGTCGCCGCTGGCCAGTCGATCCCCTCCCGCAGCGATCGCCAAAGACCAGCTCGGCCGGTCGCTGTCCATGGGTGATCCGCGCGATCGAGACGCTGACCGCGGTGGGGCCAGTTGAGCTTGACAGAGCCACTCGCGCAGGTCGTCGCCCGCGTGCCGGTCATCGCCGACCTGCGCCGGGGCCGACTTGGCGCCGGCCCCGGCCCCGGGTCAGCTGAGGACGTTCTCGACCTTGTCGACCAGGCCGCTGCCGTCGTTGCCCAGCGCTGGGGCGGCGCTCTAGCCGGCGAGCGGTCCGAAGTCGACCGACACCTGGGCCATCTCCATCTCGGCGGTGGCCTGCAGCAGCGCGAGCAGGTCGGTGTCCAGCCCTGGGGAGAACTCCTCCATCCGCTCGGCCGCGATCGTCAGCGGCACGCCCTGCGGCATCTGCTCCGACGCGGTCAGCACGGTGCCGTCCCCGGAGGGGGACACGCCCTGGAAGATCCGACCGGCCTCGGACAGGTTGTCCAGGCTGAAGCTGTACTGCTTGCTCTGCAACCCCAGGTCCAGCAGCTTCTTGACCTCCGGGAACGCCGCCGCGTTGGTCTTCGGGATCGGCAGCAGCCGGCCCCAGTCCACCCCCAGGGTCTCGAGCGCCTTGGCGTAGGCGTTCTCGTGCGCCTGGTCCCGCACGATCAGATACGCCACGGTGGACCGGGCGGTCTTGTTCGCTGTCATCTCATAGATCCGGCACTTCTGCAGCCGCCCGGTCGACTCGAGCATGAGGTTGTAGAGCAGGTCCAGCACCAGGTTCCCGCTGTTGTACACGTAGGCACCTGACCACGGGTTACCGGCGGAGTCCTTGGGCAGCGCGCCTTGGGCTCCCACCAGGTAGTGGTGGATGTTGCCGACTGACAGCGCGGACTCAAGGGGTGTCGCCCCGCCGGCCCCGGCCGCGTCCAGCGGGTCGGTGGGCTTGCCCTGGTAGCGCGGCGAGCCGTCCAGCAACCGGGCGATCGTGGTGCCGATCAGCTCGACGTGGCTGATCTCCTCAGTGCCGATGCCCTGCACCAGGTCGCGGTAGGGCTTGCCCTGCGGACCGCGGAAGTTCATCGCCTGGAACAGGTACTGCATCATCGTGCGCATCTCACCGAACTGTCCGCCCAGGCCCTCCTGCAGCGCGTTGGCGGCGGCCGGGTCCGGCTCGTCCGCCTCAATCTCGTTGATCAGTCTCTGCACGTGCAGGTACATGGCACTTCCTCCTCCAGAACGGCTTCCCCTCCGGGCGTTGCCCTGTGCCCAAGGACCTAAGCCGAACCGGTCCCACGATCCTTGGCAGGCCGAGCGAACGCGACGTCGGCTGGGTCGTGGACATGATCAGCGCGATCAAGCACCCTCGCCTGAGGTCTAGACGACGACGCCGACGCCGGACCGGGCTCGGCGGGGACTCCTGGAGCTGGGAACCTTCAGTTGGCCGCCAGATAGGAGCTGCTGGCCTCCGTATCCGGCGGAGGCGCACCGGCGCGAAGGTGGATGCCATCCCGGAACGCGTGGGAACGTCGATGCTTGGAGGCAGGTTGGGCGCATCGCCCAGCGTTGGGCAGACTCCTTGGATGGCTGACCTTGACATCACCTTGCTGATCCTGTCCGAGCACGACGCGTTCCGGCGCGGCTTCACCGACATCGATGCGCTCACCGACCCTACCGATCTTGCGATCAAGTGGCGCGAGCTCTCGGACTCGCTGGAGGTGCACGCCAGTGGGGAGGAGGACGTGTTCTACCCGCAGCTGCTGCGCCGGGTCGAGGACAGCACGGAAGACACCGAGGACGCCATCAAGGACCACAACAAGATCCGTGACGCTGTACACGCGGTCGACAAGCACCCGGTCGGGACGACCGACTGGTGGAAGGCGTTCCAGGCAGCGCGCGAGGAGACCGTCGAGCACTTGGAGGAAGAGGAGCACGACGTGCTGCCGGCGTTCAAGGACGAGGTGTCCGAGCAGAAGCGCTCGGAGCTGGGTTTGAGCTGGCTGGCGTTCCGGGACGCGCACGAAAGCGCGAAGGGGCTGTCGGGGCAGGACAAGGACCCGAAGGAGTACGTCCAGGACAACGGCTAGAGGGAGCGTGCAGGACGTGGTGTCTCGGCTTACCGATCGCTCCGGCGGGTAGTTGCCGGTGAAGACGTGACGGCGAGAGGAGACACTGATGTTGAAGCGCATCGCAGAGTTCCTGACCCTGAAGTGGCTGTGGGACCGGCGGTAGGGGTCCTTAGTTTTGACGCAGCTCGCCTGGCCAGAGGTCAGATGCCCCCGACCTGATCTTCAGCCGCCGGCCTCGGGTTAGTTGCTTGCCTGGCGGGTCGAACGCACAAGGGACAGGAGTGATCGTGGGGCTGCTCAGGTTGGGATCGAGCTTCGGGTTGGGATATTTGTTGGGAAGCCGGGCCGGCCGGCCGCGCTACGAACAGCTGCTCGCTGACGGAAGGCGATTTCTGCAGCACCCGAAGGTGCAGGAGGCCAGCAGCAGACTGCCGGCCGTCGTGCAGCAGCGGCTCCCTGCCGCCGGAGGGCCTGAGCGCGGCGCCTCTGGTAACACAATTGCCGGGCCGCCGGTGCAGGCAGGGGCTGTGGAGGCTGCTGGACCAGCCGGGGACGAGCTGCCAGCCCCGCCCCAGCCACGTCTGCCCGAGCCCAGCGCAGCACAGTTCCCCGAGCCCAGCGCAGCGGAGCTGCCGCCCGAGGTTGTGGTGGCGGTCCCGCCGGAGCAGGAGGGCCTGTCCAGCAACCGGCCGTTGATCGACCCGGTGGTCATTCCCGGCCGGGGCCTGCCGCGTTCCACCCGGCGCAAACCCCAGTAGCGACCCGACGCGGGCCACAGCGGACCGCCCAGCCGTCCGGGCCGTCTGGCAAGGTCGCCATGATGGCGCAGCTGGGTTGCGAGGCCCTGCCGGACCTGAGGACCGAGGGCGGGCGCCGCTGCTCCACGAGCCGGCGCCCCGCGCCTGGCTTGGCGAACCGCCCCGCGCGCACGTCGCCGCACCACCGATTACTCGGCCACCTATCAGGCTCGTCGCGAGTCTGATAGGTGGCGGCTGCAGCACAGCGGGCTCTTCGGCTGCGGGCGAGCTGGTCGGCTCCGGTTGGCTTCCCGCCTCAACAACGTTGTGACGACGCCGCCCGAGCCGCCGGGCTGAGTCCTCGCGGCTTCGTCCAGCCGTGCCAGGCGCCACCCGACCGCAGCCACCCGCGCCCACGAAACCGGCTGCGTGCACGCTCGTCGCCGCAGGCGGGGAAGACAGCAGGCGGCGTGACGGTGTGCAGGTTCTGCGGCTGCTGCCTGCCGTCGGTCGATCGGTCCGCGATCCGCGATCCGCAAGCTCGTCGGCCGCCCGTAGCGACGGGCCGCGAAGGGTGCTGTTGCTGGATTTAGGGGTAGTGCGGTGGCACCCGTGGGACGCAGTCAGCGCCGGGATGGAGCAGGGAGAGTGCTGTGACGTTGCCGGAGCGGGATGTGGCCAAGGGCTGGCAGGGCCGGGTGGTGTCGGACCAGGATGGTGAGCGGCTGGGGGAGTGCACCGGGATCTTCGCTGACGCAGCCAGTGGGGCGACTGAGTGGCTGGAGGTGGCGGTGGAGGGCCACCGGCGTTGCCTGCTGCCGGCGCTGAACGCCCTGGAGGTCGGTGGGCAGGTGCGGGTGGCGTTCCGGCGCGCTGCGGTGCTTGCTGCTCCGCATGTCGGGGACGACACCGAGTTGTCCAAGCGGGACGACATCGTGTTGTACCGGCACTACGGGGTGCATTACAGCGCCGCGGCGTCGCCGAGCCTGCTGCCGACCGGGGCCGACCTGGGCCAGCCCAAGACCGCCGAGCTACCGGTGCCGCCGACCGGGAAGACCGACCGGGCCACCCCGCCCCAGCCCCAGCCCCCGCCGTCGGTGCGCACGCCGCAGCCGCCACTGGTGGAGGCCGATACCAGGCCCCATGTGGTGCAGGCGCCCACCCCAATCCGCCGGCCCACTCCAGCAGCGCCCACACCGGTCCGGGCCGCACCGACCTCACCAGTGTCCCCGGGGCCGACGGCGAGTTCGACCTCGCCGCAGGCCAGCCCGGAGGCCACACCCCCGCCCACACCCCCGCCCACACCCCTGCCTGGCCCGCAGGCCGCGGCCGATGACCTGCCGGTAGCTGCACCGAAACCGATGCCGGCCCCGATCCGCCCACTCGCCCCGGCCCAGGTCGCGAAGCCAGCGCAGCCCGTCCCGGTTGCTCCGAAGGCACCGGTTCAGGGCACTGCAGCGAGCAGGGCGGGTGAGAGCAGCCCGGGGCCGGCCGTACACAGCCAGCAGGCACAGCCGGCCAGTGCCAGTGCCAGTGCCAGTTCCGGTGCTGAGACGCCTGGGTCCGGTGCGGAGCCGCTGGGACCGTTGGCGGGGGCGTGGGCCAGCGGTGCGCCGCTGGCCGCGTTAGCTGCGTTGGCGGCCGCGGTCGCCTTCGGCCTACGGGCCCGGGACCAACGAGTCGCCGCACGACCTACCTCGAGCGTTGGTCGCCGACGGCGGCCTGCGCCAAGCCGGACCCGGACCGCGCTGTCCGCCCGACGCCGCACCGGCAGCACCTCCGGGACTTCCGCGGGTAGGCCCCGGGGCCGTGCTGCTGCCGGGTCGGCGAAGCACGGCGGCGGCGTCGGGAGATCGGTGCGTCGCCAGCTGCGGCGGCTGGCCACTGCCGGCAGCTGTGCCGCCGGGTACCTGCGGGGCGCCCGGGCCGGCCGGCAGCGCTACGACCAGCTCCGTACCCAAGCCGGACAGTTCGCTCAACACCCGCAGGTCCAAGCGGCCCGGCAGGCCGTGACCGACCCACAGGCCCGCGAGCAGGCGCTGGCCCAGGCACGAAAGCGCTACCGCAGCGGCCAGGAGCAGTACCGCAGCATCCGGCGGCAGGCCACCGAGCTGGCCAGGCACCCCCAGGTGCAGCACTACCGGAAGGCCGTCACCGACCCGCAAGCCCGGCAGCAAGTGTTCACCGAGTTGCGGGCGCACCCCCAGGTACAGCGCTCCCGCCAGGCCGTGACCGACCCGCAGGTGCGCCAGCAGGTACTCCTCGAGCTCCGGGAGAAGACCGACGCCGCCGCCGCAGCACTGAAGAAGCGACCGGGCTAACCGGTGCGCTGGTCTAGCCAGCGGGACGGGGGGGTGTGCCCGGGCCGCCGATGGGCGGGGTAGGTGGCGGGGTGGCACCCGGATCGATGAGGTCGACCTGCACGATGTCGATCTCGACCTCATCGACCTCCACTACACCCAACTCGACCGGCCTCGGCGGACCGGCCGGCTTGCGTCGTCGACTGGCCAACACACCCAGGGCGACAGCGCCGGCCACCGCGCCGGCCGGTACCGCGGCCACCGAACCGGGCAGCAGACGCCGAGTCCGGCCTTTGGCTGCCTCGCTCGCGCGTTGCTGCTGGCTCTGCCAGTCACTCAGGGCGATCAGGGCCAAGCCGGCGGCGGGATTGAGCCACTGCACCAGCTTGAGCTGGCGCAGCGTACGAGCCACCTCCGGCGGCGTGCTCAGCGCGGCTTCGGTCGCGCCGGCGACCGGGACGGCGCCGGCTTTGACCATCTTGCGGTTCAGCACCGCGCTCCACACCGCGACACCCAGCCCAACGCCGGTCGTGGCCGTCTTGACCGCGCTGCTCTTCGCGACGCCCTGCTGGTGGCGGACCCGGGGCCAGTCAGTGACCAACAGACCGGCGGCGCCCACCAGATGCGAGCCGATCGCGGCGGCGTTCACCGGCGCCCACCGACTCCACCCAGCCGTGGCCGCCTTCGACCGCTGGGCCGGGTCATCCAAGGCTGACGCCGCGCCGTTCAAACCGACCGCGCCCATCAGGGACCCACCCGTCCACGCCGCCAACCCCACGTTGTGCAGGGACCGGATCACAGGATGGGTAGACATAGCGACCTCCACAGCAGCCGGGGCAGCGCGGCCGTCAGGCAGCGCCAGACGAGGCTGTCCCCGTCCCTGAGACCACCGAACCGTGGCAGTGGCATCAGTCCAGAGGTCAGAACACCTTCAAGTCCCCAACACACGTCGCCGCAAGGCCCCGGTCGCAGCCGTCAGCCAGCGCGGTCACCGCTCGGATCAGCGAAAGACTCCAAGAACGACGAGCAGAACAACGGTCACCACCGCGGACACCAGCAGTGAGCCCAGGCACCCCAGGCGATTACTGAAGAACAAGAACACGCGTGCCCCGCTCGAGGTGTGTTGTGCTTGGCGCCGCTCAGCGGCTGCTGGTGGCCTTGGAGTCGGTGTTGGCGTCCTTGCGCTTGACCAGCCCGGCCAAGCCGAGCAGCCCCAGCAGGCCCCACAGGCCGGTCTTGTCCGACGGCGCCTTGCTGCTGTCGGCGGCGGCGGCTGCGGGCTGGCTGATCTGGTGCGGTGCGGTTGCGGGCGCGTCGGCGGCCAGGGCCACCGTCGTGGTGCCGCCGGTCAGTGCGGCGGTCAAGGCCAGGACGGTCAGGGTCTTGCGCATCACGGTCTCCTTGAGACGAGCTGGGCAGAGGGGCCGGGCAGTTGCTGCTCGGGTTAGACGCGGCGTGAGCCGGAGCCGTCGGTGTCCACGCCACCGATCGGGCCGCCCCGGGAGCTGGTACGGCTGGTTCGCAGGTCTTGGTACTTCTTGTAGCCGAACAGTCCGAGCAGGCCGCTGAGCCCAATCAGCCCGTACCTGCCGGTGTGATCGTTGTCGTTGCTCTGCGTCGCCGGTGTCACGGCCGGAGCTGGGGTCGGGGTCGCAGCGACCACTGTGCTGCTGGCAGGGCTGGCGGCCCGGGCCGGGGCTGCCAGCAGCGGCGCACCGCCCAAAGCGAGGCCGGCTGCCAGCGCAGTGCTCACCAGTGCTGTTCGCATATGCATGCCTTTCCGTGAACCAAGAAGAGGCGCCGGTAGCGCACGCTGAGGAAACGCAGATGCCCTCGGACGACGGAAGGAAACTCATTCCGGGAAAGCTTACGGAGGCACCGTGGTGGTTCAAGTGAACGCGCTCACCCCTTCGGGCGGGGGACGCAGACGGGTTCTTCCGGTTGCTGAACCGCTCGAGCAGGCCGAGGTGCCTGGCGACACGGCTGCAATCCTGCCGACCCCGACGGTGTGTGTTTAGTCCTGCCGGGCAGGATCGCTGCAGCACCCGGCCACCGCGTGCGCGAACCTGCCAATCATCTAGGAGTCCGCGTGACCCGCCGTAGCGCACCGCTGCTCGCTGTCCTGCTCACCCTGTCGGTCTTGCTCGCTGGCTGCGGCGGAGGCTCCGGCACCGCCTCGGGGGGTTACGGCTCCGGCGGCGGTGCTGGTTCTGGCACCTCGACGTCCCAACCTTCCGGGGGCGCACAGAGCACGCCTGGTGCTGCGGCTGCGGACTGCCCCACCGGCGGCAACACCAAAGACTTCGCCAAGACCCGCTTCGTCCTGCACGCCGCTGAGGGGCTCGGGGTGTTCCACCGCTACCTGTACAAGCCCTACCGCAACGGCGCTTTCCGCAAGGGAGCCAGCGGACGCATCCGGACGTTCCTCAAGGCCGGGGCAGCGGCGCTGTTCATCAAGCGCCAGGTCCGCCTGGCCACCGAGGACGCCAAGGCCAACCCCACCTTGTGCAAGGCGATCTCGGCTCCCTTGATGCAGGTGCGGGATAGCATCAGTGGCGCGGTCAGCCAGCTGCGAAACGGTGACGTCAGTGGCATCGAGGCCCTCAACGGGGTCGTCGGCGGCATCCAGGGCAAGGCCTCCCGTAACGGCGTCAGCATCCCGGACAGCACCACCGCAACGCCCTGACCAGCTCTTCATGCGCCGACGCCGGCCTCGGCCGAGGCGAACCTAGGACCCGCCGAGGCCCGGGAGCTGAACACCGCCGCGGGTGATGACGCGCTGGACCTGCTCGACCACGCTCGCGGGGGCCTGCTCGCCGGCGCCGACCGGGCCGGCACCCCGGAGCGGCTGCGGACCTGTCCGGGCTGGACCTGGCCGCGCAGGGCAGCGCCACGGCGCTGTCAAGGTCCTGCTCGACCCGCCGGCTAGCGGCTCGCCGGCGGGGGGACACGATCGGCCGCACGGTGTCCAACGAGCAGCTTGCCGCCGCCGTGTAGGCGGACCGGCTCTGCTGAGCAACCAGGGGTAGCAACAGGCAGCTGGGGTGCAGCAAAGTCCCCGACAACATCGATCGCGGGACCGGAGATCATGCCGAGCAATTCAAGCTCCAAGGCGCACGCGCCAGCGCCTTCTTGCCGTCAGGCATCAGACCTACCCGGCTTGGCAGCCAGAGGGCCCCGCAGTCAGCAACAGTGGCGGCTACCTCGGCGAGCGCCGCTGGCGCTGGCCTGCCCCCAAGATTTCGCCGATACCGGTCAACGTCCTACCGGCCCGCGGCCGGGTGGACCCGACCCGCGACCCGACCCGGGTCAGGACCCGCCCGATCAGCGGCAGCACCAGGACCCCGAACAGCCATCGACGAAGTCGCATGGACAGAAGCACGACCGGCGGTTACCCGACCAGCCACCCGTCACACCCATCGCCACCTGAGCCCGCCGGACTCAGAGTCCTTCGTGCGCCCCCGTCGCCCCCGCCGCCGAGCCGGGGGAGACGGGGCAGACCGCTGCGGTGGTGGTCGGCGGCAGCGACGGGTGCCTACTCCCGGGTGACGACGTAGATGCCGTAGATGACGCCGGGGATGTGTCCGCACAACTGGAGCAGCAGCGCGATCAGGATCTTGCTGCTCAGGCCCTTCTTCATCGCGACCGACACCGGTGGCAGGAACAAGGCGATCAGGACTTCCAGGACGGTCATCATGCTCCTTGGAGAAACCGGGTCCTGCACGGGCGTGAGAGGTGGCACCCGGCAAGAGCTCCCACGGAGGTGAACGGTCTAGGGACACCAGGCTAGGCGACGGATGTGCAGCGGCCCGTTTCGGACAACCGATGTGAAGCGGCGCCGCCTGCAACACGCACCTCCAGGTCCAGTCCTCATCCGGCAGTCCCCGTCGACCGGGCCGACAAAATGGTGGCGGGCGGGCAAGGCCCGCAACACGATCGGAGCGACGCCGCGCGGTGCCGCCGGGTCAGGGCAGGGGTAGCGGAACTGTCTCGCCGCGGTCCACCGCTCGTACACCGGTCAGGCCGCGCCGGTCGACCTCCGCGAGGAAAGCATCGCGGGGGCTGGTGAACACGCCGTAGTCGTCGTTGTGGATCGGGACCGTGCGGTCCGGGTGCACGATCTCGAGCAGGTCCGCGCCCATGGCCGCGTCCATGGTCACCAGCATGCCGCGACCGAAGGGGATGCGGGTGCCCCCGAGGTGCCACAGCCCGAGGTCGAGGTGGGGGTGGCCTCGCGGGAGCTCACGTAGGTCCTCGATGAGCAGGGTGTCACCGGTGACGTAGACCGACAGGTCGGGCTCGCCGGGTGCGCTGAACTCCAAGACGCTGCCCATCACCTGCGGCAACGCGGCCTGCAGCCGACCCTGGGCGTGCCGTCCCGGCGCCGAGGTCACCCGCAGCCGGGCCCCGCGCTTGGTGATCTCATAGCTCTGCCAGGTGTCCAGGGCCACGGCGTTGACGAAGCCCTGCAGCCGGAGCCGACGCGCTGCCTGCCGGGTGGTGAAGACCGGCACCTCCTTGGGCAGGCTGCGCCGGGCCACCCGGTCGAAGTGGTCGCCGTGCAGGTGCGACAGCACGACGGCGTCGAACGGCGGAAGGCCGGTCGGCTGCAGGGACGGCTCCGTCCGGCGCGTGGACCACATCCCCTTACCCAGGTAGGCCTTCTGCCCCCGGTGCAGGAAATTGGGATCGGTCAGGATCGTGATGCCGCCGTAGGACAGCAGGCTGGTGGCCGTGCCGATCACGCTCAAGGAACCTGCCATCCCGCGCCCCTACCCAGCACCGAGCGACGAGCACGGCCAGCCACCTCCGGAACGGGCAGGAACCGGGCCTGTGCGGTCGCGCAGCAGCATTGAGGACTGCAACGTCTTCTGCACCCGGATCGGCACCTGCGCAGCAGCCGGGGGTAACGCTGACGCAGCGGGTCCCCGACGAGGTAGAAGTGGTAGTCGTGCAGCAGCACGGTGGCCTGCCCACCGGCCCGGTCGACCTGCTCCGCGACGGCGTCCGCGACTAGCTGGTTGGCTGCGAGGTAGCCCTGCTCCCACGCGGCGTGCTCGGCGCGTCCCAGGGCCGGCTCCAGGGCCAGCCCGTACAGCCGGTGCTGCACGAACCACAGCAGCGGGTTGGCGATCACCCCGTAGAACGGTTCGTGCACCTGGGCCGGGACCTCGACCAGACGCAGCGACACCGTGCCCGGCCCGGCCGGCTCGGCGCTGCCCAGCACCCGAGTCGGCGGCCCCAAGTCCAGCCGTACGAGCTGCCCGGCGGCTTCCCGGGCGACCGCGGCGTCGGGGCCAGGCGGCGCGACGCAGACCCACACCGCCTCCGGCAGGTAGGCGGCCAGGCCGGTGAGCGCGGAGACAAGCCACCCGCACCGCGGTGCACCTCCGGCTCACCGCTGGCATCGGCGGTGAAGGACACCGGACCGCGGTGCGACAGCACCACGACCGGCAGGCCGAGCAGCACATCAGCAGACACTGCACCGTCCTGCCCGCCCACCGGGCAGCTACCCGTACGGTCAACACCGCAGGCCGGCTGTGGTCAGCCTGCGGTGCGCCGAACGGCACTGCCACCAGTCAGGCCGGTAGGGGAGCAGGATGCCCGTCAGGGAAGGGACACGGCGATGAGCGAGCGCAGCACGTTGCTCGGGATCTACCTCAACGACCATCTGGCTGGCGCCACTGGCGGCTTGGCGTTGTTCCGCCGGGCCACCAGCTCAGCCCAAGGCGCCAGCAAGGCGGAACTAGCCGAGTTGACCCAGCAGGTCACCCAGGACCGGCAGTCCCTACTTGCCCTGATGCACCGTCTTGGGGTTCCGGTACGGCACTACAAAGTGGCCACAGGGTGGGCGCTGGAAAAGGCCGGCCGGCTCAAGACCAACGGGCACCTGCTGCACAGGTCCCCGCTCAGCGACCTGGTCGAGTTGGAGGCGTTGGTGCTCGGCGTGCAAGGCAAAGCCGCCGGGTTCCGGGCGCTGCGCAGCATCGCCCAGCACGACCCGCGGTTGGACGTCACCGACCTGGACCGCCTCATCGATCGGGCGGAGCGCCAGGCCCAGAAGCTGGAGGAACTGCGCCTGCACGCCGCGGCCCGCGCCCTGACCGGCCCAGACCACGCGCCGACCGGCGGCCCCACCACTACGGGCAGTTAACGCTCGCCGGGTGAGGCGCTGCGATCCGGCTCGAGGAAGCGAACTCAAGCCGGCTGCCATCAGGACCCGAACGTCAGCAGATGCTGAGTCATCGGCGCGGTGCTGCCGGGCGGGCTCCGCACGAGTCAACTGCCGGTGAACGGCTGACGTTCAGGCGGCGCTGAGCGTCTGGTCCTGTGGGGCGTTGAGCTGGCGGTGCAGGCCTTGGAAGAAGGCCAGGTTGATCGTGGAACGCCACCAGGCGCCCTTGACGATCCGTGGTCCCCAGCCTGGGTACTTGGCCACGGTGGGGCCGACGGCCTTTTCCAGCCAGTCCTTGCCGTGCCGCGGGTCGACCTCGGCGTGTTCCAGGTAGAACGGGTAGGCCGCCGCCGGCGCTCCGAGCCGGTCAAAGGCCTGCAGTACCAGGCGGCAACGCGGGCCGGCTTGGAGCTCGAGTAGACCCAACGCCCCGAGCATCTCCGGTTGCAGCCACCGGTTGGTGGCCAGAAGACCCCCCAGCGCCGCGCGTTCCAGCGCCGCGACGGGCAGCTGCTCGCGGGGCACGCGGGGCATGGCGATGGCGGCGACGAGCTCGTTGTGCAGCACGGTGTGCACCGCGGCGGGATCGCCGTTGCCCATCTCGTCCCAGTAGTTCTGGGCCAGCTCAACTTTGGCGCTGCCGGACAACCCGACCTGACAGGCGCTGACCAGATCATCGAAACCGCCGTCCGGGCCACCCTCCAGGGCCAAGAACTCGACCAGCTCGGGCCAGCTCGCGTTCTTGGCCAGCCACTTGTACGCCGCGGGCAACCGGTCCCGTGCCGCCACGCTGCGCATCGCCGTCACCGCCCGCTCCGCGGTGCTGGCCTCAGCCAGGCCACCGGCCCCCTGCCAGGCAGCCTCGAGCTGGTCTAGCCACCCCGCCTCAAGTCGGCTCTTCACCGCCGCGACGGCCGGGTGGTGTTGGAAGCGGGCGGTGTCACCGACCTGCTCCAACGGCGCGGTATGCAGGTCGTATACCGCGAGCAGGGTGAGGAAAGCATCCCGCCGGTCCACCGATGAGGCGCCGGGCAGGGCTGCCAGGGCGCGGCCGTTACCGGTGAGCGCCTCGGCCAGCTGCTCGTGCAACGCAGCGACCGGCTGGGCAGCCGCTGGCGAGAGGGTCCCGGCGGCAGCGGTGGTGGGCAGGGCACATGCGGCACGTGGGGTCATGACTAGCTATTCCGTCCGACGTCGGGGTCTCACATCTGCCCGCAGGAGCGCCGAGTAAGCCTTACCCACCACCCCTGGACGCTCGGCCAGCCTTACGCGCTGAGCGCGGCTTCGCCTCAGTGGGCGAGGCCGCGCTGGACCCGGCCGTGTTGGGCAGCTAGCTACTTCGACCTGAAAAACCCGCTGGGCTGAGATCGGGGGGGCGGCGGCCGAACCGGCGGGTCCCGGTCTCCCGCCCTGGACCGATTAGCTGGCCAGAGCCCCGATCTTGACCAGATTGTGGGCGAAGACTCCCTGTCCGGTCCAGATCCGGGCTCCGTCGGTGCCGTCCAGGCGGGTGCGATCCCAGCCGTATCCGCGTTTGAGGCTGCTGATCCGGCCCTCGCTGCCGGTTCGCCACTTCACGGTGTTGCGGAACGCCGGCCGGTGTTCCTCGGCCTGCCTGGCCTTACCGAGCTTGCCTTTGCGCGGGATCACGACGTGCCGGACGCCAAGGTCGTGCAGGGCGTCCTCGACGCTCTTCTTGCCGTAGCCACGGTCGGTGGTGGCGGTTCGTGGCTTGCGGCCGGTGCGCTTGATGATCCGCTCGACCGCCGGGGCGAGCTGCGGCGCGTCCGGCGGGTTGCCCTGCTCCAGGTTGTGGTCCAGGACGACGCCGTCCTCGTTGTCCACGACCTGGGCCTTGTAGCCGAACTGGACCGGCTTACCGAGCGCAGTAGACTTAGGCAGGAACCGGTCACAATCGACACAGGAGACCTGATGGCGACTCAGCACAGCCCGGCCGATGACATCGTCTACAACCTGGTCAGCATCCAGTACCACGCGCTCAAGGCTGCGCAGGCCTACGACTCGTATGTCAGTGACGCCGAGGGCCACCAGGACGTGCAGTCCTTCTTCAAGCAGTGCGCGCAACAAGACGCCGAGCGGGCGACCAAGTGCCATGAACTGCTGGGTCAGCTAACTGGTGGCGGGAGCGGGTTGAGCCCGTCAGCTTAAGTTCGTCTGGCTGGCGTTGGCGCCCGCCGAGCAGATGCAGCCTGATTCTACCGTAGGCGGCGGCAAGCAACGCGGGAGCGGAGCATCACCTGTGTCATGCCGATTACCCGCGGTCCGAGCCCACGTGGCTGATCGGGTACCTAGTGCAGCCAGGCCGATCGCGGTGACCGCGGAGGTGGGTAGCCGCACTAGCGCCGCCGTCACGACGACCTCATCGGGTGGCATGGAGCAGGGGGTGGCGGGCGTACGGGTGGGGCGAGCCCGGTCATGCTGCTCCGGGGTTGCACCACCTCGCGTGCGAGCCGATTGGGCTGGCTGCTGTAGCTGACCGCCATGGGCCTGTTCGCGCTCTACGTCGCCAGCAACAGCGCCCGAAACCGCGCTGGTGGTGCGGTCACCCTGGTGCAAGGTTGCCTACGCACCCGCTGCGCGTGCAGCCAGCTCGCTGAACTCGAGCGGCGGGCCCTGGCCTGGCAGCTCACCTAACCCTGGTGAGCAGGCGGCTCAGAGCGGCTGAGCGGGCTTACCAGCGACCCTCCCACGCCGATAGATAGCCCGCCGATAATATTACTTATGTCAACCTATTTACCTAGCGAGCCGTACCTGCGGCTAGTGCCTCCTGCTACGAACCGTGCCTGCGTCGATAGCCGACTCAGGGACCGGTCGAGAGCATCGTGACCTGCCTTGGTCCTCCAGCGGCTTCCGGAGCGAGGCCCAGCACCGCCGGGCGTGATCTCGGGTAACGGCGCCTACCCGCACCGGGTGCCGTGAGAGGTTGCGGCCACGGCGTGCACAGTCGCAGCATTCGGCAGGCATGAACGACGACGGGCCTCCCCCACGGGAGCGTTTGGACCTTATCGGCGCCACTGCCCTTCAAACTCGTTGGGCGTCATCCCCTCCAGATCCTCCTGCATCGAGCCCAGGATCTGCTCCCCAGCGCCGAGCTGCCGTCCGGCGGCAACACGCCACTTCAACTCCTTCGTCGCCCTGTCCTCGACATGCACCCAGGCGGGCGCTCCTGCGCCGGAACCGAAGGGGTCGATCAACATGATTGTGAGTTCCCGGAGGAACACCACCAGGGTCAATAAGGGGTTGCTGAGCCGCCTGCCGACCTGCAACCTGAGTGCATAGACGTCGCTGCCGCGATTCGACATGAACCGAGGCTAGCGCCGCCTACTGGGCGAATATCGGCGGCGCCGGCCCTCGTTGACGACGAGGAGCGCACCGTCGCTGTCGTGCACCATCTTGGCGGAGGCCCACGAGATCCGCACGGCACGTATCGTGTGCGCATGGCCCAACTGCGGCTGGCACTCGCGCTCATCGCGACAGTGCTCGGCGTCTTGGCTGGGCTGCTTTTCCTGCTCCACGGATATCGGGCCTGGGGCACCGCGCTCATTGTCGGCTGGTGCTCGTCGGCGTGCTAAATGTCTTCGTCGCGCGGCGGCAGGTCGTCCGTGCACGAGCGACGCCGCCAACTGGCAGAATATCATCACAGTCATCCTGACGTGGCAGCACTGCTCCACCGACGCGGCAGCGAGGGTCCGGGGGCCGACCAAGTACTGCGGTCCGCTGTTGAAGCGAACTGCCTCCCAGCGCGACGGTAGCGCCGCCATCTCGCGGTCGGAAGCGGCACTTCACCGTGCGGCTGGATCTGCTAATCGTGGATCTCGACGTAGGAACTCTTCTCGTCGCTCCACTCCCACGCGCCTCGCACGCCAAGCGCGATGACCTGTCGCAACGCGGGGTGATACGTCCTTAGGGGAGCGTCTGGCTCATTGGGAGGTGGCTCCGCTGGGAGCTGGCCGGTCACCGTACGCGCGTGAAGCTGGGGAGACGACTCGTCCTTGCGGTCTCAGACGACTGGTGTGTTCTGGGCGCCGACGGGGGCGTGGAGCAGGCGGCTCGGGAGCTGGGCGCCGACGGTGGCGGGGTTGAGGGTCATGGTGCGTGGGATTGCTGGCCCGCAGTCGGCGAGAGGGCGGGTGACGATGACGGCGACGAGGTCGGGGTGCTGCCGGTCGGCGTAGACGGCCTCGCTGACCCCGTCGCAGGGCCGGACTGGGCTGCTGATCATCGCCAGGCCGCCGTTGGCATCATGGCTGACCAGTTGCCAGGGCAGTGACACCTGCTCCACGGCGGGGTCGACGTGGGGCGGGGAGGGCTTGCTGGAGCCGCAGACCGCGCCGGCGCGGGCGGAGTAGAGGAATCCGTCGCCGCCGGTGTTCGCGTCGACGACGAGGATCTGGTAGCCGTAGAAGTCGGATCCCGCCGCACGCGCCGGTGACGCCGCGGGGCCGGGAGTGGATGTGGGTCGGGACGGAACGCTCCCACCGCCGCTGCTGCTCGTGCCGCCGCCGCTGCGGGAGGGGCAGCTGGCGACCAGTACCGGTTCGGTGACGGCGACCCATGCCAGTCGCTGGTGGTAGGGGTGCAGGGCCGGCGGGTGGGGCATCGGGGTGCCTGTTACACCCTTCAGCGTGCTGCGTCCGCGCAGCAGGTCGTCGCGCAGGCTGACGCTGGCGAGTCCGAAGCTCAGGCCTCGTTCGCGTACTTCCTGCTCGACCGGAAAGTTCTGCGCGGTGCGGGCGGCGCGCAGGTTGCACTGCGCCTCGTCTGCCGCTATCGCCGGCCGCGCCGACGCCGGCGGCGCGGTAATGCTCAGGTTGCCGCCGTCGAGGGTAAGCGGGCGGACGAAACGAGCACCTGTGGCAGCGCCGGCAGCCGGTCCGGGAACCTGCGGCACGACGCGCGGCGCGGGGTCCAGGCAGGATGAGGCGAGCGGAGCGGTGTCCGGCGCAGCCGGCGGCGGTGTGCCGGTGGGACCCTGGCGACCGCAGGCAAGCGCGACGCTGAGGACGGCGAGGCAAGCGAGAACCGAACGGGTCTTGGGACGCTGCTCAGCGCTGTTCACGGACTCCTCCTTGTGCGGGGTCGGTGTGCTGGGGCTGGCGGGGAGGCGGATCGGTTTCACGGCGCCGACGCCGCACGGCCCGGGCGATGGAGGGCCGGGCGGGGTAGAGCAGGCAGGTACCGACGACGGCGAGCAGCACCGCCGGCACAAAGGTGATCGTGCCGCGCCGCCAGGTCACCAGCACGACGAGCAGGACGACGGTGGCGTAGGCGACCAGCAGCGCGCTGGCGACCAGCTGCACCCATTCGCGGATAGTGCGTGATAGCGGCGGGCGGATGGTGGGTGGCGGGGTGTCGGTGCTGCGGTGCGCGAGCCACCACGAGCGCAGCGCGTCGAGCTTGGCGTCGAAGTCCCGGTCGGGTGAGAGCGGCCCGGCGAGCGGTGCGCGCAGCCTGTACCGGCGGCCCGGGGTGAGCAGGGCGGTGCGCCGCTCGCCGAGTGCCTTCTCGACCACGACGGCCTGCACCGTGTCCCATGCGATGCGGCGGGTGAAAAGCCCGCGTACGACAGCCTGGTGCTCGTCGAGGTCGACCCCGACCCGGGTCAGCCGCCAGGACACCCAGCCCAGCACAACGAGGTTGACAGCCACCACGGTCACGAGAAACGCGTCGAACCGAACTCGGGACACGATCAGTACCAAGACGCCCGATGGCAGGGCGGCTGTCACCAGCGTAATCAGGTGCTGCTGCCAGGTCAGTCGAAAGATCACAGGCTGCCCTTCGGCTTGCACTGGCTACGCCGGTTCGTGTCCTGATGATGGTGGACCGCCCCGGTCGTCGGCTTGACCTCGTCGGAACTCGGCACCTCGAAGCTCAGCACGTCGACGTCGCCCTGGGCCATGGCGGGACGGCGCAGCGGTGCGGACGTGCCCCGTCCTGCCGTCGAGCGCCCGCCGAGTGAACCACCGGCTCAGGCGCGGCTGGGCCTGGGAAGCGCCTGGAGATCGCAGGTGCTCGCTACGGCTCATCCCGCGCGGGTGACGCCAGGGCTGACCCTGGTGCTCCGATCAGCTGTCCGGGGTTCCCGCTCCGGTATGTGCCCAAGCAGACCACGCCTGGCGCCAGATGCGCTCTTGATGCTCCAACTGCCCCATGCGTTCCGGCACTGCGGTCGGGTCGGTGATCGGCTCCCCCCGTTCGGTGCGTTCGAATCGGTCCAGCTGCTCGGCCGGGCTGATGGTTCGGCTGCTCCACCAGTCCTGCCACGCCGCCTGAGCCGGCGTACTGGCCACGTTGGCGTCGAAGACGACGTAGCCGATCGTCTCGTTGATCGCTTTGGCCCGTAGGCCGGGATCGGCGAACCAGGACAGCTGCAAGGAAGCGGTCGTCAGGTGGTTGACCATTGAGGTCACTGCCCGGGACGCCACCTTCAGCGGCTGACCGCTGAGATGGCCTTGCACCTGGGTGGCTGCGTCCCACAACCGGCGTTGGAGCAGCATGTCGCGCCGACCCGGGCCGAGTGAGGGGGGACCGTCCTGTTCCTGTCTGAGGTGATCCGCCTGACCGATGGATGAGTCAACCAAAGCACGCAGGGCGTCGAGCCCGCTGGGCACGGCGAGCGCGGCGAGCTCAGCGGCGGCCGCCTCGTGGGCTGCTGCTAGACGGGTGATCCAGGGGCCGCGGCGGTCCCAGAACGGCTGCAGATCCTCCACCTGGCCGATCCCGAGGGTGTCCAGCCTCACCCCCCGCACAACCACCGAGACCTGCACCCGACGACCGGACTCGGCGGAGCGCGCCGGCTGGAGGCGGGCGACCAGGACGGCGCCGTCGAACAGCACCGTCGCAGTCACCTGCCCGTCACCGGCCGGCAGTGTGGCCACCGACCGTCGCGGGGGCTGTCCCGATCGATCCTCCACGCCCGCGTGCTGGGCCAAGCGGCGGTGCTCATCGGCCAGGAGCCAGCCAACGTCCTGGTCCCAAGCAGACCAGTCATCGCCCGCGTGATCAGGCGGGAAGAAGGTACGGACCTGCACAAACGGCCCGGTCGGCTCCAGCGGATCTCCATAGGCCAACGTCACGCTCTCCCCGTTGGAGGCGGCCAGCGCCCCCTCCAGCACCGGACGCACCAGGCCGAAGACCGGCGCCCGACCCATCACCTCGGCGCGATGGCGATCCATCTGCCCAGTCATGAACAGCCGCAGCCGGTCGCTCTCCGGGCCCGGCGGCAGCTCATGCATGCCATGTCCCCACTCGAGGCCAGACATCGACACAGCAGGAGACGCACCCCTCGCTCACCGCCATGGCCCGACCGTCCCCTCCCCCACTGACCTGAGCACGACCGGTGACGGCCAACCCCGGGCAGATCCCATGGCCGTCACCGGGCAATTCTCTTGGACACCACCGGGCAATTCTCATGACCGCCCGTGGGTGACAGAGGCAGGGTCGGGCTCGTCGGACAGGGGGGCTCTACCTCCCGGCGGTGGCCAGTCCGGGTTCGTCGACAGGGCTGGTGCTGGGGGCGGGCAGGCTGGGTGGGGGGCTGCCGGGCATCCCGTAGCCCTGCCGTTTCGCTGGTTGCGGAACGTTTGGTGTTGCTGGGTGCGCCCGGCCCGCTGGGCCGTCCGCGAAGCCCTCGAGGAGGTTCTTGGTGATGGCCCGGATCGCCTGCTGGGCGGCGGCGTCTCCTTGGCCGGCGGGGCAGAACTGGATCTCCAGCGCGCATTCCCAGGAGGTGGTCGCTGCGTCGAAGACGCCTGCTCCACTGGGCACGGTGTAGTACGTGGTGTCAGCGTGTCCGCGCCGGCCGGAGCAGGTCAGCGGGGAATGGAACAGCACCTGGATCGGGGCCGGGGCGAGGTCCTGCGGCTGGTAGGAGTCGTACTCGTCCCCGACGAGTTGATGCAGTGCCTGGCCGTTGTGTAGCCCTGTGCCGGTCAGCGGCCAGTGGTTGGCGTCGGCGACGAGCAGGTCGGTCTTGACGCCGTTGCACTCATACATGGCGCCGGTGAGGGCGCTTTCCGGCCGCGGGTGCGGAGGGTCGGGCCACTGGACGGTCACTTCGTCGGGGTTGATGAGGCGCTCCGGGTCGGGTTCGTAGGCTTTGTAGTCGATCTCGAATCGATCCGGGCCCAGTGCGGTCGGGGCGAGGCGGATATGCCGAAAGACCGAGTTGGCGGCCAGGAAGGCGATGTTGGTGCCGCGGTCCCGGGCGACGGTCAGCGCCGCCCGCATCCGAGTGGAGTAGTACTCATCGTGGCCGGGGCTGATCACGGCGCGGGCCCCGTCGAGCAGGTGCGGGTCCTGGTCGAGGTCGAGGTCGGTGACGAAGGCCAGTGGCAGGGCCAGGCTGTCTGCGAAGCTGACCAGCGGGCGTTCGTTGCTCAGGAAGTCCGCGGCCCCTTGGCCGAGCTGGTAGGGGCGGTCGAAGCTGACTGCGTAGGCCCGGGTCGCTCTTCGTCCGTCCGGGCCTTGGTAGAGACTACGGCCACCCCAGGTGTTGTAGGCCTGCCAGTCGGTCACTGAGTTCACGATTACTACTTGACCCGCGGTGCTTGCCGAGCGCACCGTGAGCGGTACATAGCTCTGCTGACCGCCCGCCGCCATCTGCAGCTTCAGCAGGTAGTCCCCCGGCTCCCACCCGCGGGTCGGGACCTGCATCGAGCGCTGCCACGGCGCGTACGGGGTGCGCGTGCTGGCTAGCTCACGGGCTGCCGCCTGCCTGCGGCGCGGCTCACTCCCGGAGGTCCACACCACCCTGGCGGCCGAGCCGCGGTAGGCCCCGAACCGGAAGGCATGCACGGTGTAGGCGCCGAGGAGCCGTTGGCACAGTGGCATTCACGGCGCAGCTAACCACGACACCAGACACGCGACGAAACGCGGGATTGCGTTCTCGACCTGGGATCGACCGGCGGAGGTGGCCGATGAGCGCGCCAACGACACGCCGACAAATGTCCACCGTTCCGGTGCGGCTAGGTGGCATGGTGCTGCGCATGGGACGACCAGCAGGTACTCCGCAGCCTCGAGGGCGTGGACCGCGCGCGGCCGCAACCACTGCCGGCCGAGTGCGGGTTGTGTTGTACGTAACGCCAGAGCATCACGAGCGAATCCATGCACAGGCGGTTGCAGCCGACATGAGCATCGGTCGCTACGTCGAAGCGCTGGCTGACCGCGATGAACTCGACTCAGAAGGACGCCCCACGTGGGCGCCCGAGACGCAGACCAGGGACGTCCTGCCGCTCGCGGTGTAGACGCCTCGCTGGACCGGCCGGTCGGCCGGCCCAGACACGAAGAAGCCCCACACCCCCAAGCTCAGTTTGGCCGCCGGGCAAGGGTGCAGGGCTTCAATCGCTCTTCTGGAGGAGACATTACCCCGCCCGCCTCTGGCGGTCACCTGGGACACGCCGCGAGTTCGGCGATCTTAAGTGACCTGCTGCTGATGTTTGCGCGTGGCCGGCGCCGCCTGAGGCGGTGAGGGCCCCGGCGGTCCTCGCGGACCGCCACTCCCCCACGGCCGCCGCTCTGGCGGTGGTGCGGCCGTTGTCGGCGCCGATCGCCGCGTTGCTGCGCGATGGTGATGTTGATGGCCGGTATGCCAGCCGGTCCGAGGCGGTCCTGGCCACCGCGCTGGCGGCCGCGGGCGCGGGCTGGACGGAGGCGGCGTGGCGGGCGGTGTTGGAACCCAGTGCGTTGGGTGAGTGGGCGCAGGTCCAGCGCCGCCGGACCGGGACCCGCCGGCACCGCAACCCCCCCGATGTTCAGCATCGGTTGGCCACCACGTGGGCCAAGGCGGCCCTTAGGGCGGCGGTGCGGCCGCCGGTGGCGGATGCTGCGTCGGTCCGGGCCGAGCTCGCCGCGGTACTCGGGGCGGCGGAGCACAACCCAGGGGTGTGGCGGGGGGCGGCCGGGGTGACCGACCGGGCGGTCCTGGCCGCCTTGGTGGAGCTCGGGGCGACCGCATGCACGGTGACGCCGTCGGCGTCGACCCGGCAGCTGTCTGAGGCGGTGAACATCAGCCCTGCCACCGCCGCGACCTCCCTGCAACGGCTGCGGATCTGCGGGTGGCTGCGGCTGGAACACCGGGCGGCCGGGACGCACGCAGCGACCTGGCGGCTGGTGCGCCCGGAACAGGTGCCGAACCCGCCGGCGGCGGTGAACGAAGTCCTAGAAGTGCTGCCGCCGCGACCGCTGACCCCCCGCGGCGGCAGCGCCCGGGCCCATGACGTGTTCAGCCACACCGTGCACGGCGGTTTGGGTCGGGTCGCCGCCCGGTTGTTCGATGTGCTGGACGACGGCGCCTACGGCGGGCTGAACGCGCGGGAGTTGGCCGCATTGACCGGGCTGCATCCCCGCACGGTGCTACGGCACCTGGTCGGGTTGCAGGCCGCTGGCCTGGTGGCCGCTGGGGACGGCGGGCGCAGCTGGGCGCGGAGCCTGACCGCCGGGGACCCCGAGCAGCTGCTGGGCGCACTGGATGGGGCGGCGGTGCTGCTGGGCTGCGCGGGCAGCACCGGTCGGCGGCGGGAGCGGCACGCCGCGCAGCGGGAGGCGTTCACCCGGTACTGGACGGACTTCGCTGCCCGCCGCGGGTGGGCGGTGCAACGCGGGCTGTACCGACCGGAGCAGCCACAGCTCCCGCTGCCCCAGGCCGCTTGAGCGCCCACCCACCGCCCCGCACGACCACTGCCCCTCCGCCGTGCCCACACGAGGCCAGAGCGCCTGCCACCGACGTATCCAGGACGTCGCCACCGCCCAAGCCCGGCACGACTGCCCGCTGTTGAGCTGCCACCGGCCAGTTCAGCGGCTGAGGTTCGCTCTATGAACGGCTGCTGGGGCTGGTTCAGCCGCGATTCTGATGGCTGATCGGGCTTGATCATGGTTGGTGAGACCAGAGTGGTCACTAGTCTCACGCCGGGTTCAAGACTCCTAGTGTCCGGCCTGGTCCAACTCCAGTTCACTGAGGGCGGATCGCGTCGCTCGGGCTGGAGAGCAGACAGCGTGCCTGCTGTGCAGGGGGAGACAGCGGCAGGTACGGCAGGAGTTCGATGGCAAGGCCCCTGGGGTTGGGGCCGCGGCAGCACAAGCACCGAAGGTGCGCGGGAGCATCGACGACGTGCTTGCGGCCATGCCGCTGCCCGCATTATCGCTACCCTGCGATCAGGACAGCTCGTCCGCGTCGCCACTGCCCTGCGGCTCCGTCCAGATGCGGTCACCAGCGAGGTCACCGACGCCATCGCACGGCACTCGGCAGCCGAGGACGACTGGCACCAGGCAACGCGCAGTTCGATCCTGGCGCGAGACCGGCGGTGGCAGATTGCACTAGCCGGGCGCGTCGCCTGGAGGGTTACAGCCCGGAGAGAGCACCGGCCAGACCAGGACGCCCCCCAGCGACCAGTCGCAGCAGTGAGGGGTCCTCGTGCAACTGGCCAGCGGTGCTGGACCTTCGACCCGCAGGGCATCGTTCGTAGCGAGCAGGGCTGGATGTGGGACCCGATCGCGGAGCTGGCCAGCGTGGAGGACGCCGAGCGCCTGGCGTTGCACCGTGGACGACGAGCGCGCCCGCGACATCTGGGGGCCGGCGGGCGCCGAGCTGCTGGCTGCGCTGTTCCTGGCCGCCAAGCTCGCCGGCATCGATCTGGCCGGCGCCTACGCCTGGTTGCAGTCCGAGCTGGAGCCGACCGCGGTCGTGCTGCTGGAACAGGGGGGCTACACCGCGCTGGCCCGGTCGGTGCGCGGCAGCATGGAGGCCCCGGCTGAACCCCGGGGGTCGGTGGTGTTCACCACTCGCACCGCGACCCGCTGTCTGCGGGACCCGAACATCACCGCCTGGACGACCCCCTGGGCCGGTCTGGACACGTTCGACCCGGAGGCGTTCGTGCGTTCCCGGCAGAGGTTGTACCTGCTCAGCAAGGACGGTGGTGGCAGTGCCCCCGCTGGTCGCCGCCCTGACCGACCGGGTGCTGCGCTGCGCGGTGCGCGCCGCTGAGGACCGTGGTGGCCAGCTGGACCCGCCGCTGCTGGCGGTGCTGGACGAGGCCGCGAACGTCTGCCGGATCGCGGACCTGCCTCAGCTGTACTCCCACCTGGATCGTGCGGCGTGGTGCCGCTGACAATCCTGCAGAGCTACGCCCAAGGCGAGGCGGTGTGGGGCCGCAGCGGCATGCGTCGCTGTGGACCGCGGCGACCGTCAAGATGCTCGGCGCCGGCCTGGACGAGGCCAGCTTCGTCCAGGACGTGTCCCGGCTGGTCGGTGGGCACGACGTGCCCACCGACTCCTGGTCCACCGGCGCCGGCCGGGCCACCCGGACCAGCAGCACCCGGCGGGAACGGATCCTGAGCGCCGCCGCCGTGCGGGCGCTGCCCAACGGCACCGCGCTGATGTTGGCGACCGGCGCGAACCCGGCGATGGTGCGGCTGCTGCCGTGGCGTGAGGGTCCACGGGTCGCTGAGGTCGCTGCGGCCGACGCAGCAGCGGTGCACGAGATCACCACCGGCACCACCCGGCCGCTGCGGGTGGTGCGGTGACGCCGGCCGAGGTCGCGGCGATCCTCGAGCGGCAAGTCCAGCAGCTCGACGACCTGGAACACACCGTCGCGGACCTGGTCACCGGCCAGGGCGCGGCGGGCTCGGCCGTGCTCGACGGACCGGCGGCACCGTTCCGGTAGGCAAGCCTGCCGGAGTTCGTCCAGCACGTCATCGCCCCGCTGTACGCCGCGCACCTGGTCAGCGGCGGCGGCTGGTGCCAGCAGTGGTATGAGCATGTCGAGGCTCGGATCCGGCTCGGTGCAGTCTGGCGGGCCTGGGAGACGCTGCGCCTCGACCCGCACATGGGCATGGCCAGATGGCTGCGTGACGTCGCGGACCCGCAGATGGACCGGCTGCGGGGACCGAGCGGCCCGTTTCGGGCCTGTGGCGACCGACACCTGGTTCCTGCTCCACTGCCGTTACGCCAGGCCCCGGCCACGTTCTGGGCTGAACTGACCGGCGGCGACGGCTAGTACTAATGACCATCGGCGCCAGCGGTCTGACGATTGGGCCCCTTGGCTCTGCCAGGCGATTGGCCCCACTGTGTCATGGCTACTCGGCCCCACTTGGACAGAGATCGGCAGGCCCGCCTGCTGTGGGGATCGGCAGGTAGGCGGCGGCTACTCGCGGTGGAGGAACCGGGGGTAGCGCTTGCATCCAGTCGGCAGGACAGTGCGTCCCATGACTGTGCGCCGTCACCAACTGTTTCCCCTGGCCCTGCTTCTTGCGGGGTGCAGCGCCAACGAATCGGGAACGACGAGGCAGGCCGACGCCCCGTGTGAGGGCCGAGCGGGACACGGCTTCGAGGTGTCCTTGGCAATCAACACGGGTGGAGCAGCAACGCCGCAGAAGGCAGCGGAGGCGCAGAGCGGCAGGTCCGGGTGGCGCGTAGAGCGAAAGGACTCGAACGGGGTGACGCTGGTGGCCGACCGCGCCACGCGGCACGCCATGCAAGGCAGCGACAAGACGTGGCAAGTCGACAGCGGCACCGACTGTTAGGGGCGGGCTCCCAGCGCGAGGAGGCGTTCTCAGCGGTCGGACAACGGGCGCTACACCCAGTTTTCCCAGCCCCGGTTCCTAGGCGACGGTCAGGAACGCCCGCACAAGGTGCCGTTGGCCGTCGTTGCGAAGAACGTAGGCGTACACAGGTGTGGCTCCTGCGTGTGCGGCACGGAACGACGACGACCCGAGGACGAGCCGGATGCGTTTGAGGACGCTTCCGTCGCACCCTGTGATCGCTGTCGCGCCGGTGAAGGGTGGCGTCAGTTTGACCTCGATCCGTTGTCCCTGGTGCAGCTTCATCCGAGGAAATCGTGTTGTCGTAAGCGTGACGGCAGTTGTATCAGGGAGGTTGGTTTGGTCTGATCCAACATCGCTCAGCAGGCAGGCTGCGAAGCTGGGCGCGGGCGGCTCGTGCGCGCATCCGGCCAGGGCTGCTGCGGCCACGACCAGCAGAACAAAGCTGCGGCCGCGGGTCACTAATTGCAGGCATCCCAGTAGTTTGTCCACGTGTTGTTTGAGGCGAGCCGGCATCGTCCTCGGCGGCCGGGAGGATGCTTGCGAGATCATTGGGGAGGAGGGCCGGCGCTTCGTCTTAATGCACCAGCCTTGCCGATTCGGATGACCATACCGAGGCCAACGGCGATGCTTAGGACGGAGAAGATATCACCGGCTATGCCATAGCCTGGGCTACCTGGGCAGAGGTCGGAGGAGTTTGCGCCCGAGAGGGTCGTCAAAGGCACCGTGCAGTGAGGTGGGGAGGCCAAAGAGGCCCCGATGACGAGAGCGGCGACGGCGACACTGATGCTGCCAAGAATCACTAGAAAGATCTTCCCGAAACAGCGCATAGCGACTCCTGGCTACTCGGTCAGGACCGTCACACCGAAATCGGCCATGGCGTAGCAAACACATGGGTATAAAGGTGAGTCAACGTCGAGAACTCTCGTCACACTTCTCCTCGTTGACTGCGTTCGAAGACACAGCATGCACGTACCCCCACGCCGCAGGGCCACCCGCAAGGGCCGTGCTGTGCGGGTTGTTTTGCGGGTCTGGTGGGTTGCTCGGCTGGCTTCCCAGCCCCGTCCCTGCGCACGGTCGGGTCGCTGGGTGTCGTCGCTTGTACGTAGTACGACCGTTCAACGTACGGTCAGGTGTGTGCCGAAGCCGCAGCGGGACCTGACCGGGCCGGCCCGGGTCGTGCTCTATACCAGGGTCAGCACCGGGGAGCAGGCCGACAGCGGGGCGGGGCTGGCGGCCCAGGAAAGCCAGCTTCGGGCCGAGGCGGAGCGTCGGGGCGTGGCTGGTCGTCGGGCTGCTCAGTGATGCCGGCGCGTCGGGCAGCAGCATGCGGAAGCGGCCGGCGTTGGCCCACGCGTTGGCCCTGGTCGACCACGGCCAGGGCGACGTCCTCGCCGTGGCGAAGCTGGACCGGCTCAGCCGCTCCGTCCTCGACTTCGCTCAGTTGATGGTTCGGGCTCGCGACCTGGGCTGGGGTTTGGTGGCGCTCGACCTGGGCGTGGACACCACCACGACCAGCGGGCGGCTCGTCGCCAACGTGATGGTGTCGGTGGCGGAATGGGAACGCGACATCATCAGCCAGCGCACCCGCGAGGGCCTCGCAGACGCTCGGCACCTCGCTGGGACTTCCGCGCTGGCTAGAGTCGGGTTGCCTGCCCGCGGGACGAGTCTTCGTAACAGCAGAGCGGGATGGGTCCGCCCGACTCATGGTGCGGGTCGGCAGCGCTGTCCACTGCAGGGCGGGCGACCCAGCGTCCTATTGCGACGTCTGGTTCTCATCCATCGTCTCGGGCGTGCGGCCATCGCCAGGACAACTATGACTGCTACGCCCGGACCTCGGGTGCTCTGACCGTGTCCGCTAATCGGCATGGCTACACCGGGGGATCGGCCGCCGAGCGTGAGCTACGCGCACTGCCGCAACTGAGCAGGCCGCTGGTCTGGCGCTGACTGCCGCAACGGCCACAGTCGGGCCCGCACCGTTCCGGAGCGTGTGCCCCGCAGGTGATGGGAGTCGTCAGCCCCCCAGGCCGTATTCTGCGTTCGCGTCGTGAGGCTCGAGGAGAACACTCTCGTGTCCGGTGTTGCCGCCCTGCGCTTACGTCTTCCGCGGTTGGTCTGCTGCCACGGTCCGGCCATATCGAGCCGCGGCTCGCAGCGGTCGAGTAGCGGGTTGGTTTGGGCTTAGGTGCGCCGACGGCGTACTGCTGCGGCGATGAGGAGTGCGGCGAGCCCGGCAGTCGGTAGCGCCCAGCTCAGGCCGGTCACGGGCAGCGAGCTGCTGCTGGGTACCGGGCTGCTGTTCGCGCCGGCACCGCCGGCCGCGGCCCCCGCACCCGCTGGGGTACCTCCGCCGGTCGCCGGGCCTCCGCCGGTCGCCGGGCTTCCGCCGGTGGTGGTGGTGCTGCCGGTGGTGGGGGTGCTGCCTGAGCGGGGTGTGCCTAGGAGGTGGTTGAACGGGGTGGTGGCGT
>JAABUT010001390.1_pt1 | contig 27730 bp, 19 predicted proteins | sample 5559281 | NCBI WGS metagenome assembly JAABUT01 (sample SAMN10711880, study PRJNA513359) | rock metagenome | isolation source: Antarctica rocks | place: Antarctica: Victoria Land, Ricker Hills nord | collected 2016-01-04
CGACCCGCCCGGTCCGGGCTGGGGACCCGGCTGCAGCAGACCAGTTCGGCCTTGCCGATATCCAACGCCGCGACCCGGGCGATGATCTCCTCGTTGTCCTGGCTCTCCTGGAACATCTCCAACTCCTCACCCACTCGAGCGACCATCCTGAAAAAAACCGGTCGCCCGCAGGAGCCGCAAGGACAGGAGCGAATCTAACTCGCGTGCTCGAAGCAACACTGAAGGGCCCACAGGCGCGGCTCCCAGCGCCCGACTAGCCCACGGCCTGGCACGAACCAAGGAGCGACGACGTCGACGGGCGACCGGAACCCCCATTTTCAGCCCGGAACGGGCCACCCCGACAGGGGTGACGGATGACTAGCCCGCTGACGACAGCCCAGGACGTCACGGCGAACACCATCGTGATGACGGCGACCGCCGCGAGGTGGCCCGCAGCACACTCACTGCGGGCGGGGTCCCGGGTCTCCTCGGCGTAGATGGCGGTCGCCTCGAACCCGATGAAGGACGCAAACGCGAACGACAGCGCGATCCCGGCCGAGCCGGCGAACCCGCCGGCAAACACCTGAGCGGGGGAGAACGACGCCGCCGGCTGCAGGCCTTGCGGCCCACCGGCCCTGCAGCAGGACCGCGGCCGCCACCGCCAGCAGCGACGCGAGCTCCAGGACCATGAGCACGCCCAGGACCTTGGCGCCGACGTCGACGCGCAGCACCGACAGCACCAGCACGACGGCCGCGGCCGCCAGCGACCACCCCACCAGGGCGGCTGCACCCCCAGCAGCTCGCCGAGTTGCTGGCTGGCGACGGCGCCGAAGAACCCGTACACCGCCAGCTGCACCGCCAGGTAGGCCGGCAGTGACACGAAGGGGGCACCGACACCGGGGCCCGCCCCCAGGCCGCGCCCGACGTAGGCGAAGAACGTCCCGGCGTTGCTGACGTGGCGGCTCATGGCGCCGTAGCCGACGCTGAACAGCAGCAGCACCAGTCCTACGGCGACGTAGGCCCCGGGAGCGGCAGCACCGTTGCCGAGCAGGATCGCCACCGGCAGCGCGCCGGTCATGCCGACCAGCGGCGCCGCGGCGGCCACCACGAAGAACACGACCCCGGCGGCGCCGCGCTGGCCGCGTCGCAGGCCGCGGCCCGCCAAGGACCCGGCTTCCGGCGAGCCGACAGCAACGCTGCCCGGGTCCGCGACGGCGACCGGTTTGGGATCAGCCGTGCCCGCCGCCGCAGCAGCCGGCGCCCCCCACCGCGGTGGGGGGCGCGGCGGGCTGCGCGGCGGAACTGGCGCAGTGCGCGCTGGCGGTCCGCGGCACGTCCAGTGTGGGGTTGCGGTCGAAGAACCCGATGGGCTTGAGGGTGAAGCCGGTGTTGTCCACCGGCATCACCGGCCAGTCCTCCGGCCGTGGGAAGTGGGTCAGGCCGAAGGTGTGCCACAGCACCACGTCGGTGTCGACCAGGTCCCGGTCGGCGGCGACATACGCAGGCAGACCCGCGCCGCCGACGTGCTGGTTGACGAAGTCCCCGGCTGAGTACCGCTCGGCCGGGTCGTACCGGGTCACCCACAGGTGACGGGTGGCGAACGCCGCTCGCCGGGCGATCGAGGAGGACGGGTCGGCCAGCAGCGTGGGGTTGCCCTCAGGCAGCAGCGCGTAGGCGACCGGCTGGCCCAGCCGGTTGAGCGAGCCGGGATTGGTGACGTGCCAGACCCGGCCGACGCGGCGGTCGGCGTCGCGCTGCGCGCGCGACTCCCGGTCCAGAACCACCCTGCTGTAGGTGAAGGCGTTGCCGCGCGGGTTCGGCGGCCCCGCGGGCACCGGCTGGACCTGCACCTCCTCGACGGTGTTTCCGCGGCCGTCGACCTCCATGTCCAGCCGGGCGCTGAACAGGTGCTGGTGGAACGGCGCCCCCAGCCCGGGCGCGACCTGGCTGGCGTAGCGCGAGCCCCACGCGGGGAACGCCGAGGTGAACACGATGCCGGTGGCCTTGGCCTCGAACTGGATCGTGCCGTCGAGGTAGAGGTACCAATAGAAGCCGTAGTCGTAGTTCCCGACCGTGGTGAAGAACGAGATGACCATGCGTCGTTGCCGTCGGGTCTCGGCCGAGCCGGCCCACAGGTCCGAGTGCTTCCACAGCACCCCGTAATCCTCCTCGTGCATGCAGACCGCGTTGGGCAGGGTCCGCGGATCACCGTTCTCATCGCAGATCACCACGTCGAGATAGGTGATGTTGCCCAGGCAGTCGCACCCCAGCTCCAGGGCGTTCGCCGAGCGCCCCACCAGGTACTCGCCGGTGTCGAAGTAGTTCTGCCAGGACCGGACCGGGGAGGGGTCGGCGTAGGGCACGACCATCTCGGCGATCGACGCCCGGTGGATGATCGGCCGCAGCCGGTCGCCATCGCGGTAGCCGATCTGGTGCAGCACCAGCCCCTCGCGGGCGTCGAAGCCCACCCGCAGCGACCACCCCTCCCACCGCAGGACCCTGCCGTCCAGCTGGAAGCTCGGACCCTCCGGCTGGGTGATCTCGATCGGCCGCAGGCTGGTGCGGGTGGCTGCGGTCTGCTCAGGCAGGTGGAAGTTGCCCGGCTCGGCCGGGACCGGCACCGGCCCCAGGTCCAGCACCTCGTCGACGGCGCGGGCGTGGACGTCGACGTAGGCGACCACCCCGTCGACGGGGTGGGCCCAGGCGTGGTCCTGCGGGTGGTCCTGGTGGAACGCCAGTCCGCGCAGCACCCGGCGGCCGACCTCCCTCGGATACTCGAACACCCCCGCCGACAGCGGCGCGACCCGAACGGTCTGGGGGGACAGGCCGCGCGCCCGCAGCGCCGCCAGCCAGCGCTCGTCGTGGGCCAGCAGCTCCTCCACCAGCGCGAACTCCTCCTCCAGCACCGGGAGCTGGCCGCCCACGGCCGGGTCCAGGTCCACCACACTTAGCACCTGCCGGTCGCGCACCGACACCAGCACGTCCCGCGGCTGCATCTGCTCGGTGTCGTGCAGCAGCACCCGCAGCCGCCGGTCCGGCGATTGGCTACCGGCGAGCTCCTGCTTGCTGGGCTCGTCCAGCCCGACATAGGCGAACCTCGTCGACGGACGCACCAGACCGCGGTCTGCCAGGACCTCCCGCATCACCTGCAGGTCGGCAACGCTCAACGCCTCCAGCGGATGGACCAGCTGCGGCTGCTCGGTGACAGGCGTCATCTCGGAGTTCCTCTGCTCGGCGGCTCCGACCAGGATCTGGCCACCGCCGCGGCCGCGGTTGAGCCCCAGCGCCCTGTCCTAGCACCAACGCGCCCTGTCGCACTCAACACCCGGCAACGCCCTGGCGCTCGCCCCGCGCTCGTGGTCTCGTGGTCCCGTGAGAGGCCCGCGAGGTCCTGGCAGCAGCCCCGACTGCGCGACACAGAAGGAGCCCAGGATGACGCTCGAGCAGCAGCTGCACACCGCGGTGCAGTCCATCCGCGACTGGCAGCACGGCTACGGCGGCTACCAGGCGCATCCCAGCATGGAGGTGACCGATCAGGCCACGCGCCAGGCGCTCGCCGACCTGACCGAGCGACTACGCGAGAACTACCCGACCTTCCATCCCCGGTACGCCGGACAGATGATCAAGCCGCCGCACCCGTCGGCGGTCGTCGCCTACCTGGCGACGATGCTGATCAACCCCAACAACCATGCGCTCGATGCCGGCCCGGCTACCGCCGCCATGGAGAAAGAGGTCGTCGCCGATCTCGCGGCCATGTTCGGGTTGGCGGCACCCAGCCTGGGCCACCTGACCAGCAGCGGCACGATCGCCAACCTCGAGGCGCTGTTCGTGGCCCGCGAGCTTCACCCGGACAGGGGCATCGCCTACAGCGACGACAGCCACTACACGCACGCCCGGATGTGCCACGTGCTCGGTATGAAGAGCACCGCAGTGCGCACCGAGACCGACGGCCGCATCGACCTTGACGCGCTCGAGCAGACCCTGCGCACCGGACAGATCGGCACCATAGTGCTCACCGCCGGCACCACCGGCAGAGGAGTGGTCGACCCGATCGACCAGGCCCTCGACCTCGCCGACAGATACGGCTGCCGCATACACGTCGACGCCGCTTACGGCGGCTTCTTCACCCTGCTCGCCCGCGACCATCCCAACAGCTTGCTGCCAAGAACCGCCGCGGCGTACAACGCGATCTCCCGCTGCGACTCGGTCGTCGTCGACCCGCACAAGCACGGGCTGCAGCCCTACGGCTGCGGAGCGGTGCTGTTCGCCGACCCTGCCGTCGGCCGCTTCTACGCGCACGACTCCCCGTACACGTACTTCACCTCCAAAGGGCTGCACTTGGGGGAGATCAGCCTGGAGTGCTCGCGGGCAGGCGCCTCCGCCGCCGCGCTCTGGACCACCCTGCGGCTGCTGCCACTCCACGGCGACGGCCTCGGACAGGTACTGCTCGCCTGCCGGTCAGCCGCGCTGGCTTGGACGCAGGCGGTGCATCAGTCCCAGTCCCTGCGCATGCTGCGACCGCCCGAGCTGGACATCGTCACCTACCTACCTGAGGTCCAACCGTTCACCGTGAGCAACATCGACCGTGCTTCGCAGCAGGTGTTGGACCAGACCGACGCACAAGGTCTGTACCTCAGCGTGCTGAAGGTGCCGTCCGCGGTCCTCGCCGGTAGCACCGGCGCGCTCGACGATCTGGCGCAACCGAGCCGGGTGTTGCGCAGCGTGCTCATGAAGCCCGAACACGATGACCACGCCGAGCGCCTCGTAGAAGAGGTAGCCGCAGCGTCTGAGCAGGCGCTCAAGGCGCTGGCGTCTTAGGTGAAGGTGACGACGACACGCAGACAGCGCTCAAACTGAGTACGGCTGTAGTACTAGGCGAGGCCGCAGTCTCCGTCGGGCGCACCGACACCTTCTTGGGCGAACGCTACCGGCGCATCGCCCGCCGGCGTGGGAAGAAGAAAGCCATCGTCGCGCTCGGCCGCTCCATCCTCGTCATCATCTGGCACCTGCTATCCAACCCCGACGCCGCCTTCCACGACCTCGGAGTCGACTACTACGACAACAGAAACGGCACCCGAGCCGCCACCATCAACCACGTCCAGCGACTCCAAGCCCTCGGCTACCGAGTCACTCTCGAACCAGTTGCCTGACCGCTCGACCACCCTCACAACCCCGCGTGGGCACCTTCCATTTTCGAGTTAGCTACCGGGATGGTCGTGGTGCGGGGTTCGCCGGCGTAGTGGCTCGCGAGGAGGCCGTTTGGGCCCGAGACGCCACCCGGAAGCCGATCAGGTTGAGCCCGATGCCCCGCCACCCATCAAGACTGGCGACTTGGCGTGGACCGGCGACCCGCGGGGACGGCCACCCCTTCGCCCGCAGGTGGCGGCGGTGCTACCGGCTGAGCGCCGCGTGCCCGAAGGACTGCCGGTAGTGCATCGGGGAGACGCTGGTCGCCCGGCGAAAGTGCACCCGCAGGTTCGCCGGAGATCCCAGTCCGACCCGGATGGCGATCTCCTCCACGGAGAGGTCGGTGCCCTCCAACAGCTCCTTGGTGCGGGTGATGCGATGCTGGTGCAACCACGCCAACGGCGTCAGACCGGTCCGGCGGAGGAAGCGCCGGTGGAAGTGGCGCGCCGACAGGTGCGCGCGGGCAGCCATCTGCGCCACGGTGACCGGCTGGTCCAGGGACGCGAGCATCCACTGCTGGGCGAGGCCCAGCTCGTCGTCCCCGCCGGCAGGAGGTGGGCCCTCGCTGAACTGCGACTGCTCCCCCTCCCGGCGCGGGGTCATCAGGATCCGCCGGGCGACGTGGTTGGCGACCGCGGTACCTAGGTCGGCTCGCAGGATGTGCAGGGCCAGGTCGACGCCGGCCGTGACGCCGCCAGAGGTCAGCACGGCGCCGCTGTCGACGAACAGCGGCGCCGGGTCGACGCGCACGCGTGAGTGCTGGCGGGCCAGAGCGGGGCACAGCGACCAGTGCGTCGTCGCCGTCCGCCCGTCCAGGATCCCGGCCTGGGCGAGGGCGAAGGCCCCGGAGCAGATGGACACCATCCGCGTCCCCCGGACAGCGGCCGCGCGCAGCGACCCGACGGTCACCGAGTCCAGTGCGGTCGTGTCGGCGTCGAGGTAGCCCGGCACCACCACGGTCTGCGCCCAGGCCAGCGCGTCCAGGTCGCCGTCCGCGTTGACGCTGGCGCCACCGGCCAGCGTCACCGCCGTGCCGTCCGCGGCGGCCGTGACCACCTCGTAGTGCTGCGCGGCCTCGCGGCCGAAGACGTGGACCGGGATGGCGAAGTCCAACGGCAGAACCTGCTGCGCCAGCAGAACGGCGACCCGGTGGCGAGACATGGCAGGATCCTATCGTAAGTGGTCTGTACTGCCCCTTTTGGAGTCCACCGGTCTCCAGCACATTGATGGGATGACAACCACGGGCAACGGGACGGGCACAAGCCACGGCGGCGGACGCGACCAGGACGAGCGCCCGCTACGGATCGGGTCGCTGCTGTTCGACGGGCTCGACCAGATCGACCTCACCGGCCCCTTCGAAGTCTTCGCGCAGCTGTCGAACAGCACGTATCAGCTCTACGGCACCTCACTGGAGTCGGTCAGGGACGGGCACGGCCTGACACTGCGGGCCGACGCCACGCTGGACCAGGCGCCGCAACTGGACCTCCTGCACGTCCCCGGCGGCGCTGGCCAGGAGGCGCTCATGGACGACGAGGCGGTGCTCAACTGGATCCGCCATCAGGCCGCGGGAGCGCGCTGCGTGTTCTCCGTCTGCACCGGCGCCCTGGTGCTCGGCGCCGCCGGCCTGCTCGTCGGACGCCGTGCCACCACCCACTGGGCCTCTCTCCACCTACTGCCCTACTTCGGCGCCACCCCGGTCCCCGATCGCGTCGTCTTTGACGGCGATTTCGTTTTCAGCGGGGGTGTCACCGCGGGCATCGACGGAGCCCTGAGCGTAGCGGCGCAGCTGCGCGGGGAGCGCGAGGCCATGGCCATCCAGCTTTTGATGCAGTACGCGCCCGAGCCGCCGTTCTCTGCCGGTACGCCCGCCACCGCACCCGCCGACGTTCTCGACGCCGCCACGGCGAAGGTCGCGCCGCTGACGGCGCGGCGTGAGGTGACCGCCAAGCGGATCTCCGCGCAGCTCGGGGTGGAGGTCTAGGCGACCAGCAAGGCTCTTAGAGGGCTTAGACGGCGGGCCGAAACCCCTTGCTGCTCGGGAACACCTCCTGCTCATCGAGCCGTCAATGACTCGCGGCTGCTGGTGTTGTCGCAGGTCACCATCGGATTTGTCCCTGTAGTACTAGCACCAGCGGCCTCGACAGCACCACCGGAGTGCCTCGCCCATGGCCGTCGACCGACCGTCACCTTGGAGACCAGCGATGACTGTGAATGGCACCTGCGACGACCGCTTCTCGGCGCTCGGCGAACTGCTCGAAAGCAACATCGCCACGGGCGCTGACCTCGGTGCGTCCGTTGCGGTGACTCTCGACGGAGAGACAGTCGTCGACTTGTGGGGTGGCTGGCTCGACGAGGCGCAGACCACACCGTGGAGGACAGACACGATCGTCAACGTGTGGTCCACCACCAAGCTGATGACCGCCTTGTGCGCACTCATCCTGGTCGACCGCGGTGAGCTGGACCTGGACGCACCGGTCGCGCGGTACTGGCCGGAGTTCGCCGCCAACGGCAAGGGCGGCGTCCAGGTGCGACACGTCCTGTCCCACAGCTCCGGGGTGGCCGGCTGGGACACCCCGGTGACCTACGCCCAGGTGTTCGACCCCGAGGAGTCCGTCGCCATGCTCGCCGCCCAGGCGCCGTGGTGGGAGCCCGGGACAGCGTCCGGCTACCACGGGCTGTGCTGGGGCCACCTCGTAGGAGAGCTCGTGCGGCGGAGCACTGGGCTGACGGTGGGGCGCTTCTTCGCGGAGCAGATCGCCGGGCCCCTGGGCGCGGACTTCCACATCGGGCTCGACCCAGCCCATGACCGGCGGCTCTCTCCGATGGTCCTGCCCCCGCCGGCGCCGGAGATGGCTGACCTCGACCTGGATGCCCTGGACCACGACAGCCCGGCCTACAAGTGCTTCGTCGGGCCGCCGATGGACCCGACACTGAGCAGCCAGCCGGAGTGGTACCGCTCGGAGATCGCCGCCTCGGGCAACGGGGTGGGCAACGCACGATCCGTTGCGCAGATCCAGTCCGTGCTCTCGAACGGCGGTGCCGCGCGGAGTGTGCGGCTGCTCTCCCCCGCGACCGTTGACCTCGTCTACGAGCCGCAGGTGGAGGGAACCGACCTGGTGCTCGGCATTCCCCTCCGCTGGGGCCTCGGCGCGGCGCTCCCCGACCCGGTGAGCTTCCCGTACCTCCCGGACGGTCGCGTCTGCCTCTGGGGCGGGTTGGGCGGGTCGTTGGCGGTCAACGACCTCGACCGCCGGATGACCTTCTCCTACGTCATGAACAAGCAGGAGAGCTTCGTCATGGGCACCGCCCGCGGCTTCGTCGGCGGTCTGCGCAGCGAGCCGTTGGTCCGGGCGGCCTACGCCGCCATCGCCTGACAGCCGGCACGCGCCCCACCGTCCGCACCACCAGGGACCGACCGAGACGAAGGAGTCACGGCATGGCGACGAACGAGGCGATCGAGGCACCCCCCGAACCCCTGAACTACCGGAAGACGGTGCTCGCGGCCGTCGCCGGCAACTTCGTCGAGTGGTACGAGTTCATCGTCTTCGGCACGGTGGCGGCCTACGTGTCCTTGGCCTACTTCCCGGCCGACGACCCCGCCGCCGCGCTGATCAGGACGTGGGCGGTTTACGGCTCGGCCTTCCTCGTGCGGCCCTTCGGCGGGTTGCTCCTGGCGTGGCTGGGTGACCTGTACGGCCGTCGGACCGTGCTCGCCGCGAGCATCATGCTCATGAGCCTGGCGACCTTCGGGCTGGGCGCGCTCCCGGGCTACGCGACGATCGGCCTCGCGGCTCCGGTGCTGGTCCTGATCTTCCGCATGGTCCAGGGCGCCGCCGCGGGCGGGGAGCTGCCGACGGCGGTCGCCTTCCTCTACGAGCACTCGCCGGAGCACAGCCGGACCCACGCCATCAAGCTGCTGCAGAGCACCACCTTCGGCGCCAACGTGGCCGGCTCCGGGCTCGCCGCGCTGCTCACCCTCACCATGAGCGAGGCCTCCTTCGCCCAGTGGGGCTGGCGGATCGTCTTCCTGATCGCCCTGCCCCTCGGCCTGGTCGGCTACTTCATCCGCCGTCGCGTCGAGGAGACCCCTGAGTTTAAGCGCATGCAGGCGAGCGTCGACGGCAAGTCCCGGCCCCTGCGGGGCGCGATCCAGAACAACTGGCGGGTGATCCTCACCTACATCGGCTTCGGGTCGCTATACACCACGACGGCCTTCATCACGGCGGGCGTCTACCTGGGGGTCATGCTCGCCAGCGGAATTCGGCCTACGGTCGCTCTGATGATCAACACGCTGACGGCTGCGCTGGTCGTCGTGAGCATCCTCGTCTTTGGCACCCTCTCCGAGCGCTTCGGCCGCAAGGTCGTCCTGATTGCTGGGGCCGCCACCCTGGCGGTCTTGATCATCCCCGCCTTCGTCCTCGCCGGCACTGGGTCGGTGGCCGGCGCCGTCCTGGGTGGCGTCCTCATCGCGGTGCCCTTCGGGGTCTACGCCACACCGGCTGTCATGTGCCTGTCGTCCTTCTACCCGACGTCGGTACGGGTCACGGCAGGAGCGCTGGGCTACAACGTGTGCACGCTCGTCGGCGGATTCGCGCCGCTCATCGCCGTGTGGCTGAACGCCCGGACCGGCTCGGGGCTGGCGTTCCCCGCGTACGTGGCCGCGCTCGCCCTCCTGGCGGCCGCCGTCCTGGCCCTAGCCTTTCCGGAGCGCCGGCACCAGCGCGGCGCTCCGGTCGTGGAGGCGGAGGAGGCACCCGCGGAGGACGACGGGAGCCTCTCATCCCGGCGCGTCGTCATGAACCGGGACCGAGCGCGCCGACCAGGATCGGATTCGACGTGATCGATCTCGTCGATCTGCGACGCCGCCTGCACCAGCATCCCGAGGTGGGACTGCACCTGCCCCGGACACGCGAGACCGTCCTGGACGCCCTCGCACCCCTCGGCCTGCCGCTCCACACAAGCGAGTCCTGCTCCTCGGTCGTCGTGGTGATCGCAGGCCGCGGCCGCGGCCCGACGGTGCTGCTGCGTGCCGACATGGATGCACTACCCGTCGCCGAGCCTCCCGGCCTCGACTTCGCCTCGACGAACGGGAGCATGCACGCCTGCGGACACGACCTCCACACCGCTGCCCTAGTCGGAGCGATCCACCAGCTGCACGCGCGGCGCCACGAGTTCTACGGCGACGTCCTCGCCCTGTTCCAACCAGGAGAGGAGGGCGCCGGCGGGGCCGCACTGATGCTTTCCGAGCAGGTCCTGCTCACCACGGGCAGCCCTCCGGTGGCCTCGTTCGGCGCGCACGTACTGTCCTATCTGGACTCGGGGACCTTCTCCTGCCGCGCGGGGGCGGTGCTGGCCGCGACGACGAACTCCGAGTTGACTATCTGCGGGCGAGGAGGGCACGCCGCTCGACCGCACGCTGCCCTCGACCCGATCACCACCGCCGCCATGATCGTGCAAGGGGTCCAGACCTTCGTCGCCCAGCACAGCGCACCCGACGCCCCGATCGTCGCCACCGTAGGTTCGCTGCACGCCGGGACGGCCGGCAACGTCATCCCCGACACCGCCGTTCTGGGCCTCAGCGTCCGCGCGACTAGCTTGACGGCAGTTCGCGACGCCCACCGGCGCATCGCGGCCATGGCGACGGACATCGCCCACGCCCACGGCGTGCGCCTCGACGCCGAGCCCGGGCCAGAGCTCGGGCCGACGGTCAGCGACAGCGACGACGCCGAGCTCGTGCGCCGGACCGTCACCGACCTGTTCGGGCCGGCCCGGTCCCGAGCGCCGTCCCAGCCGGAGATGATCGCCGAAGACTTCTCCCTCTTCCTCGAGCAGACCGGCGGCGCCTTCGTCCTTGTGGGTGCAGCCATCGATAGTGGGTCGGAAGCGCCGACGACCAACCACTCCCCAGCCGTCCGCTTCGACGACTCCGTGGTCCCCGACATAGCTCGGCTGCTGGCTGAGCTGGCTGTCTCGCGATTGGCGATCGCAGGGCCATCGACCACCTCCCCGACAATTTGAGCGGATGTCGAGGATGCCCGGTGGTACGGCCGAGGGCGGTTGTGCTCGCGCCGACTGGCGCACTCGGTGCTGGGTCAGTTGTGAGTGGCTTTCTTCTGGGCCGCTCGGGTGGTCCGCAGGCGGTAGGAGTGTCGGTGCCGGTTTGGATGATATGCGCGTTGAAGGTGAGGCGGTCGACGACAACGGCGAGTCTCTTGTGGTTGGGAACGAAGGCGCTTGTCAACGGGCTGATGGAGTGTGGCGGACGTTGCTCACACAGTCGCGCTTGGCGTACGGGCAGGCGTGTCGCGGTTGAGCTTGCTCATGAATTCGCGGTTCATCGCCCGGGCGGCGTCCAGGGTGTCGGTGAGCTCGCGAAGCTGGCCGTCGAGGTGGCTGACCTGTTGGCGTAGCCGGTTGTTGTCGGCGTCGAGTTCGGCGTTGCGGTCCTCGAGTTGGTCGAGCAGCGGGCTCATCGTCTGACCGCGGGCGAGGTCAGCGTCCGCGCCCAGTTCGAACCCGAAGTGCGAGCGGAAGGCGATGAACCGCGGATGCTCGAACCGCTCCGGACCCAACGCGCACCGGATCACCGCAGGCTTGAGGTTGTCGTAGCGGACCATCCCGGTGGGAACCCCACCCAGGCGGGCGAAGGCCTGCACGTGCCCGTCCAGGAACGACTCCTGCGCCTGGTTCGCGTACGCGATATGGATCGCCTTGCCCGAGTGCGAAAGCCGCAGCACGAACATCCACACCTTCATCACCGTCCCGGCGATCACCGCCGTGAACTCGCCGAAGTCGACCTCGGCCTCCTCGGCCGGGGCATGCGTCTGAGGCACACTCACCTGCCGACGCGTCAGACCCACCTCGACCTTCAACTGCGCCACCAAGGCCCGCACACTCGACTCGGCCACCACCGCGCCCTCCTGCTCGATCAGCCGCTGCCAAACCCGGCGAGCGGTATGCCGCTGCTTACGCGGCGCGTCCAAATCCTCGGTCAACCACCGGCGCACCGTGCCCTCATACACCCCCAGCACCGCAGCGGCCCGCTGCGGAACCTTTCTCGCCGGCGGGACCGCATCCGCCAACGCCGCACGCACCGTGCGTCGGTGCACCTTGTGCCGCTTCGCCAGCTCCCGGATCGAGCGACCCTCATCCCGGTGCTCCCGTCGGATACGTTCGAACTGCTCCACCCTCGATCTCTCCTTCAACGCCCCACACCTTCCTGCTCGCCATGGCTGACGAAACGGAACGTAAAGGCTGGAACCTCGAGGGTGGGGCCAAATCAAGCGAGCCTGGCCCAGCTGGAGGGCTTCGGTGAGCTGGACCAGGTCGCCGCCAGGCTGACCGAGCCGGTGCGGGCCCAGCTGGTCGCGATGAGTCCGGCGACGATCGACCGGATGCGGCGCCCGACCAAGGCCGCCCGGTATCCCGCGGCGAAGTCCGCGACCAGTCCCTCGGCGACGCTGCGTCCGTCCATCGGGGTCGCCAAGGACAAAACCCTCGCCCTGCGGGAGAGGCATCCTGAGCAAAATACGTGAGGCACGCACACCCCGTTTCGCGAGCATATTGACATGAGGCACCACGCTGGTAGCAAGCATGGGGACGATGCACGCGTAGTGGGCTAGCGTCTGTCCGTGGCCAAGGCTGAGGGCGCACCGGCGTTCACGATGAACCAGCTGGCCGCCTTCGTCGCCGTGGCGGAGGCCGGCTCGATCAGCGGCGCGGCGAAGCGACTCCACATCAGCCCCTCGGCGCTCTCCGCTGCCGTCACCGAACTGGAGCGCTGTCTCCAGGCCGAGCTACTCCGGCGCCGCAAGGCCAAGGGCGTCAGCTTGACCCCGACCGGCGAGGTCGTCCTTCCCCGGGCCCGCTTCCTGCTGCACCAAGCCGGCGAGCTGGAGGCCGACGCCAGGGGAGACGAGCGGGGCGTCTCTGGCCTGGTGCGCATCGGGTGCTACCCGAGCCTGGCCCCGACCGCCCTCCCGGCCCTCATCAGCAGCTTCACCGAGGCGCACCCGGACGCCCGGGTGGAGGTCCACGAGAACACCCAGGACCAGTTGGCCAGGGGGCTGGACTCCGGGGAGCTGGACCTCGCGATCATGTACAACCTGGACCTCGACCCGACGTGGAAGTCAGTCAGCCTCGCCCGCCTGCCTCCCCGAGCCGTGCTCCCTGCCAACCACCGGCTCGCAGAGAGCCCGGGGCCTATCGAGCTGGCGCACCTCGAGAACGACCCGATGGTGCTGCTCGACGCCCCGCCCAGCAGCAACCACGCCTACTTCTGCTGTGCGAAGGCCGGCTTTACCCCACAGGTGATCTACCGTGCCCGGACCTACGAGACCGCCAGGTCCTTCGTCGGCCGCGGGTTCGGCTGGACGCTCCTGCTCCAACGCCCCAGCGCCAACATCACCTACGAAGGCAAACCCGTTGTGGTCAAAGACATCTCGTCACCCGTTCTGCCCGACGTCGCGATCGATATCGTGTGGCACCCGAACTCCCTGCTGAGCAAGGCGTCGCGGACCTTCATGACGCACGCGGTGCGGCTCGCCGCTGAGGACGCACCCGGCATACCTCAGAAAACCTGAGGAACCACGCGCAGAACCTCCGCTTTTAAGATGAGCGCCCGCCCGGCACTCTGGATCAACGCCTCGGCACCGATGCCGACGCCCACCAGAGAGGGCCACCCGATGACCAAGGTCAACGCCGACCGTACCGCATCCCCGGCGGCCACCCGGACGGAGTCTCCAACGACCGTCCCCCGCGGCGTGGGAAGGGCCGTCGCCAGCAGCTTCGTCGGCACCGCCATCGAATGGTACGACTTCTTCATCTACGGCACCGCCGCGGCGCTGGTCCTCGGCCCGCAGTTCTTCCCCGGCGGTTCGGACCTCACCGGCACGCTCGCGGCGTTCGCCACGCTGGCGGTGGGTTTCATCGCCCGCCCCTTCGGCGGCGTGATCATGGGCCACTTCGGCGACAAGACGGGCCGTAAGTCGATGCTCGTCACCTCACTGTTAACGATGGGGGTCGCGACCGTGGGCATCGGCCTCCTCCCGAACTACGACGCCATCGGCGTGTGGGCGCCCATCCTCCTCGTCGCCCTGCGGTTCCTCCAGGGCGTCGGCGTGGGCGGCGAGTGGGGCGGCGCGGTGCTGATGGCCACGGAGCACGCCCCCAAGGGCAAGGCCGGCCTGTACGGCGCCGCGCCGCAGATGGGCGTGCCCGCCGGCGTCATCCTGGCCAACGTCGTCTTCCTGCTCTGCTCCCAGCTGATGACCAACGACCAGTTCACCTCGTGGGGCTGGCGGGTGCCGTTCCTGCTGAGTGCCACTCTCGTCGGCGCCGCCATGTGGATCCGCCTTGGCGTCATGGAGAGCCCCGCCTTCCAGGCCGTCGAGCAGGAGGACCGCATCACCAAGATCCCGATCGTCGAGGTCCTCCGCGACAGCTGGCGCACCGTCCTGCTCGCCGGTGGCACCTTCATCGCCACCAACGGCATCGCCTACGTCTTCATGGTGTTCGTGCTCTCCTACGGCACCAAGGAGCTCGGGTTCAGCCGTGGGACGATGCTCGCGCTGCTCATCGCCTCCTGCCCCGTGTGGATGGCCGGCATGGGCATCTCCGCCCACCTGTCCGACCGCCTGGGCCGCCGCCGCGTGTACGTCACGTCCACGGTCGCGCTGCTGGTCGTCTCCACTGCGTTCTTCACCCTCATCGACACCGCCAGCATCCCGGTGATGCTCGTCGCGATGCTGCTCCTGGCGTTCGTCCTGGGCTCGACCGTCGGCCCGCAGTCGGCGCTGTTCGCCGAGCTGTTCCCGGCACACGTCCGCTACTCCGGTGCCTCGCTGGGCTACCAGGTCGGCGCAATCCTGGGCGGCGGCATCGCCCCGTTCATCGCGACCTGGCTCTACGCCTCCTTCGGCTCCACCTCCGCGATCACCGGCTACTTCGTCGCCGTGAGCCTGGTCAGCCTCGCGTGCACACTGGTCCTCCTGCGTCGCCCCCACGAGGCCGAGGAGTATGCCGGCCGGCCGGCTTCCCTGCCCGCCGCCACCGACGCGCCCGCGGCCCGTGTGACCGAGGCGGGGCGGTGACGATGTCCATCTCCCCGTACTACGAGCCCCGCAGCTACGAGCCCTCGCGCTTCGACTCCATGGTGGCCGGCGATCCGGCGCTGCCCGTGGTCGTTGTCGGTGCCGGCCCGGTGGGCATGGCCGTCGCTCTCGGATTGGCCCAGCGCGGCACCAGGGTGACCGTGCTGGAGGCAGCCAACCAGGTGTCCTTCGGCAGCCGGGCGATCTGCATCTCCCGGCACAGCCTCGAGGTCGCCGACAGGCTCGACTTCGGCGAGCAGCTCTCGGACGTGGTGTTGCCCTGGCACGGCGGTCGCAGCTTCTACCGCGACAAGGAGGTGCTGCACTTCCTGATGCCCAACGAGCCGCACGCCGTGCGCGGGCCGATGGTCAACGTCTCGCAGTCACAGCTTGAGCAGCTCATGGTCGACGCGCTGGAGGCGCATCCGCTGGTCACGCTGCACTGGGGGGCCAGCGTCTCCGGTTTCGCCGACACGGGGGACGAGGCGGTCCTCGACGTCGACACGGTTGACGGGGTGCGCCAGCTGCGCGCGCAGTGGGTCGTCGCCGTCGACGGTGGACGCAGCCGGATGCGCGACCTCGTCGGCACCCGGCTCGGCGGCAACAGCTACGAGGGGCGCTACGTCATCGCCGACATCCACTGGCAGTCCGACCTGCCAGCCGAGCGGATGGTCTGGTTCGACCCGCCGAGCAACCCCGGCTCCACGGTGATCATGCACCAGCAGCCGAACGACATCTGGCGGATCGACTACCAGCTCGACCCCACCGAGGACGCCGAGGTCGAGGTGCGCGAGGACCGCATCCGCGCCCGCATCACCAGCCACCTGCAGTGGCTGCAGAACGACCTGCCCTGGACGCTGGAGTGGCACGGCTTCTACAAGGCGCACGCCCTTGCCCTCGACGACTTCGTCCAGGGCCGGGTCCTCTTCGCCGGGGACGCCGCCCACCTCGTCCCGATCTTCGGGGTCCGCGGCCTGAACTCGGGGCTCGAGGACGCCGAGACGCTGACGTGGATGCTGTCGGCGGTCCTCAGCGCGGGCGCCGACCCTGCACTGCTGCGTGCCTACTCCCAGGAGCGACGGCACGCCTGGGAGCAGAACATCAGCAACGCCGGCAAGTCCACGCTCATCATGACGCCGGGCAGCCACGGCTACCGGACCACCCGTGACGCCATCCTGGCGCTGGCCACGGACCGCCCGGAGTTCAGCCACCTGGTCAACCCGCGCCAGTCGAGTGCAACGCACGCTCGCCGCTCGCCACTCACGGTGGCTGCGTCCCCGGGCCTGGCGACCACCGGGCTGCCAGGTGTCCTGCCCGGTGACCCGGTGGAAGACCGTCGCCTCGTGCTCGCCGGCGGCAAGGAGACCTCGCTGGGTGAGGTGCGCGGCGCGGGCTTCGCGATCTTCGGGTTCGGCCTCACCGCGACCGACGTCGCGACGGCACTCGATGTGCGCGACTCGCTCATGGCGACCTTCGCACCCGAGGATGCAGCACTGATCCTGGTGAGCGGGCAGCCAGGGCGGGGCGGTTCGCAGGGTCGCAACCAGGCATACCTGACCGCCGTGGAGGACACCGACGAGCAGCTGGCCGCCGCATGGGGCGCCCGCCCGGGCGAGGTGTTCGTGGTGCGGCCCGACGGACTCCTGGTCACTCGGGGCGCGGTCAGGTCGTTGGGCGACCTCGCCCGGCACCTACTGGTCGGCGGCTCGACCACGGGCGCCACCGCCGTGGACGCGCCCGACGTGGCAGCCGACCCGGCCGAGGCGCGGCGCGAGTCCGCCTGGCTGGCGCTGTCCGAGGGCATCGACGCCGTGCCGGCCGACGACCGCGAGGGGTTCCTGGCACGGCTGGCCCTGCTGCTCGGGGACCGCCTCGACACCGACGACTTCGCGCACGCGGTGGCCACCGCCGCCTCCGTGCACTGAGACAACAAGGAGAACCACATGGCCCACTACCGCAGCGCGGGCACCATCCCGCCAAAGCGCCACACCCAGCACCGGAGCCCCGAGGGCGGGCTCTACTTCGAGGAGCTCATGGGGGAGGAGGGCTTCTCCTCCGACTCCTCGCTGCTCTACCACGTGAACATCCCCTCTGCCGTGGTCGACGTCCGGGCGTGGGAGCTACCGGACCAGAGCCTGACGCCCAACCACCCGCTGGCGCCGCGGCACTTTCAGACGCACGCGCTGTTCGCCGGGGACGCCTCCGGCGTCGACGCGGTGACGGGACGGCGATTGCTGCTGGGCAACAGCGACGTGCGCCTTGCCTATGTGTTGGCTGTTGCTCCAAGTCCCCTCTACCGCAACGCCATCGGGGACGAGTGCCTGTACGTCGAGGCGGGCACGGCCGACGTGGAGACGCTGTTCGGCAATTTCTCCGTGGGGGAGGGCGACTACGTCATCGTCCCGCGGGCGACGACCTACCGCGTCGTGCCGACCGGCGACGCGCCGGTGCGGGTCTATGCCATCGAGTCGAACTCCCACATCGTGCCGCCGCGCCGGTTCCTGTCGCGGTTCGGCCAGCTCCTCGAGCACGCGCCCTACTGCGAACGTGACCTCCGCGGGCCGTCGGGGCCGAGGGTGGTCGAGGGTGAGGACGTGGAGGTGTTCATCAAGCACCGCGGCCCCGGTGCCGGCGGTCTTGCCGGGACGGTGCACGTCTACCCGCAGCACCCGTTCGACGTGGTCGGCTGGGACGGCTGTCTCTACCCCTATGTCTTCAACATCGCCGACTACGAGCCGATCACCGGCCGGATCCACCAGCCGCCGCCGGCGCACCAGGTGTTCGAGGGCAACAACTTCGTCATCTGCAACTTCGTGCCGCGCAAGGTCGACTACCACCCGCTCGCGGTTCCGGTGCCGTACTACCACTCCAACGTCGACTCGGACGAGGTGATGTTCTACTGCGGCGGCGACTACGAGGCGCGCAAGGGCTCGGGCATTGCGCAGGGCTCGATCAGCCTGCACCCTGGCGGCCACCCGCACGGGCCGCAGCCCGGCGCCGTCGAGCGCTCGCTGGGCGCGGAGTTCTTCGACGAGCTCGCCGTCATGGTCGACACGTTTCGGCCGCTGGACCTGGGCGAGGGTGCCCGGGCCGGCGAGGAAGACTCGTACGCCTACTCCTGGGCCGGCGGACGACGACTCGGAACTGAGGGCTGAACCGGTGCGCATCCTCGCCCACTTCTTCGACGACGCGGCGGTCTTCCCGCCCGGCAACCTGCCCCTCGCGGAAGCTTTGGCGGCCCACTCGGGGCATCGGGACGGCCCGCACGGCGGCCTCGTCGGACCCCTGGTGCTCGCCGCCAGTGAGCTGCCCGAGGTGGCATCCCTGACCGAGGGTTGGAACGCTGGGTCGCTCGAGGTGGCCCTGACCGTGGGCAAGCCCGGCGCCGTCGGGATCGCTCTGGCGGTGGCGGACCGCATCCCCGCACTTGTCATGCGCGCGGTGGAGGTGGCCGTGCCCGCTGAGGTTCTCGTGCCAGCCGTCGTGCCGACCCTGGACGCAGCCCTTGGCTACCGACTCGGCATGGAGGTCTTCGTCGAGCTGCCCAGGGACGAACGCCGGGACGAGCTCGTCGCGACGCTGAGCCACACGGCATACCTGGCGAAGCTGCGCACCGGAGGGGTGCGCGCCGACCTCTACCCCGACGAGGCGGAGCTCGCCGCCGCGATCGCCAACACGACCCGGGCAGGCGTGCCCTTCAAGGCCACCGCAGGGCTGCACCACGCGGTGCGCAACACCGACCCGGTCACAGGGTTCGAGCAGCACGGGTTCCTGAACGTGCTGACGGCCGTGGCTGCCGCCCAAGCCGGCGCGGACCAGGCCGAGGTCGCGAGTGTGCTGGCCGAACGCCGTGGACCCGTCGTGGCCGCCACCGTCGCGGGGCTCGGCGAAAGCGCCCAAGCCGCCCGAGAGCAGTTCCGTTCAGTCGGCACGTGCAGCATCGACGAGCCTCTGACGGATCTCGCACGGCTCGACCTGCTCGATGACTCGCACCTGCTGGCCGCCCGGCGCGGGTCCGCATCACCCGACCTTCCCGAAGGGATCCCCGCATGACCGAAATCCCCGTCCCCGCCGACTCGTTGTTCGGCCTCGACAACCTGCCCTACGGCGTCTACTCGGTGGCGGACTCCGCTCCACGGGTGGCCACCCGCCTCGGCGACACGGTGGTGGACCTGGCCGGCCTGCTGGGCGACGACGTGTTCGCCGGACCCAGCCTCAACCCCTTCATGGCCCAGGGCTACGACCGTTGGGTCCAGGTACGTGCCGAGGTGCGCGACCGGCTCGCGGGGCCGGTGCCGCAGGAGGTCCTGTATCCGTTGCACGAGGTCACGCTGCACCTGCCGGTCGAGGTGGCCGACTACGTCGACTTCTACGCGTCCGAGCACCATGCGGCCAACCTCGGGCGGTTGTTCCGCCCGCAGAACCCGGACCCGCTCACCCCTAACTGGAAGCACCTGCCCATCGGCTACCACGGCCGCGCGGGCACGATCGTCGTGTCCGGCACGGACATCGTGCGGCCGAGCGGGCAGCGCAAAGCACCCGATGACGACGCCCCGGTGTTCGGCCCGTCGACCCGTCTCGACATCGAGGCGGAGCTCGGGTTCATCGTGGGCACCGGAACCGAGCTCGGTGAGTCGATCGCCGTCGAGGACGCCGAGCGGTACCTGTTCGGCGTCGTGATCTTCAACGACTGGTCTGCACGTGACCTCCAGGCGTGGGAGTACGTGCCGCTCGGCCCCAACCTCGGCAAGTCGTTCGCGTCGACCATGTCGCCGTGGGTCGTTCCGCTGCTGGCACTGCAGGAGGCCAAAGTGCCTACACCGGCCCAAGAGCCGAAGCCGCTGCCGTACCTCGCCCTCGAAGACCCGTGGGGACTCGACTAGTGCGGTCGCGGCTCTACGAAGACGCTTGACGTGGGTGCATCATTCTGGGCGGAAGGACGCGCTCGCTTATCGGCACGAGAGGTCGTCTGAGCGGCTCGCCGAGGACGCGCGACTTTCGGCACGTCGCGGCGTGCGCGTGGGCGAGTGTGTCCTGGAGTCAGGGTGAAACATTGGGCGCCTGGGTCGGCTGCTGAGAGGGTGCAGGTTGGGGGCGCAAGTGTGCGGATGGGCGGGGGGACGTTGTCGGTGGCGCGTCAATGGGCATATCGGTGTTGGTGACGAGGCGAGATCTGAGGTCGTTGGCGGGGCGGTCCGGGTCGAGTGGGTGGCTGTTCGCGAGAGCGGGTAGCAGCGTGTGGATGTCGATGCCGTGACGGTCGGCTTGGTCGATGGCGTCCGCGAGCGGGGACCAGCTGTGTCCGAGGACGAGGCCTCGGTTGATCTGGCGCGCGAATGGTGCCCAGCGTTCTTCGGGTGGCATCTGGGCGACCGCGGTCAGCCGGGTGCGGGTGTGGTGACTGGTGCCTAGGTGGGCGGCGGCTGTGGTGTACCGGTCGCGGTCCCAGGCGGTGATGTGGCTGATGAGGCCGGTGAGGGCGACGTCGGCGGGTAGGTGGAGCCGGCCGGCGATGTTGGTGGTGCGCTGGGTCCAGTGCTGAGCGTCGCCGGCGGCGACGACGGCGAGGGCGGCCGGCAACGCCTGTGCGGCTGGGAGGTGGTTGAGCCGTTCGTCGACGAGGTCCTGTGCGAGTGTGTGCGGTTGGTCAAGGAGGCGCTGCAACGCACCTGGGCCCTGGCTGGTGAGGATGCCGGTGGGGAAGGTGACGTGTCCGGGGTCACCACCGCGGGCGGTGAGGATCCAGTAGTCGCGTTCGGCGGCGAGCTGGCCGGCGAGGTCGCCGTCGGTGGCGACGAGGACCGCGTGCTGATCGCCGGCCACGCCGGCGGTGTCGGGGCGGGTGGTGAGGTGGGGGATGAGGCTGTCGGCCTGGGTGTCGGTCAGGGATGTGCCAAGGGGTGCGACGCCGACGTGGTCGGGGCTGGCCAGGGAGACGGCAAGAACGTCGATGGGTCCTTCGACGAGGACGGGAGTGGCGCCTGCGGCGAGCCGGTTGGGGTATTCGGCGATGCCGTACAGCTGGTCGCCCTTGGCGAACAGGGCGGTGTCGCCGGTGTTGAGATACTTCGGGCCGGCCTTGGTGGCGGCGTCGGTGCCGGGGTCGAGGTGGTCGGTGTCTGGGTGGCGCCGGCCGACGAACCCGACGACGGCGCCGTGGTGGTGGATGGGCAGGATGAGCCGGTCGCGGAAGGTGTCGATGGTCTTGCCGGTGCTGGCGGTCTTGGCGAGGCCGGCGGCGAGCAGCTCGTCGTCGGTGGCGCCGTGTCGGCGTAGGTGGGTGATGAGGGTGGTGAATCCGGCTGGTGCGTAGCCGGGTTGGATGTCCGGGTCGCCGGTGAGGTCGGTGCCGAGCCGGGCGGTGAGGTAGGTCTGGGCCCAGGACCCGCGGTACGTGTGTTGGTAGAAGTCGGCGGCTTGGGCGTTGAGGTCGGCGATCCGTTCGGGGGTGACGGGGGAGAGCTCTGCGTCCGCGGCACGGGCCTCGAGCCGGCGTTGCTGCTCGTCGGTGGGTTCCCACGGGTCCATCCATCGCCGGTGCTGGGCGGCGTGGAACAGTTCGGCGTCGAGTTCCTGCGGGGTGAGGACGGCCTGGCTGGTGGGGATGGTCTCGTCGGGGATTGGCGGCTGCAGGTCGCCGGTGCGCAGATAGTGGTCGAACTGCGGGCCGTCCCGGTAGCCGGCCTCGGTGAGGTTGAGCGGGGTGTCGTCACGGCCGGGGTAGGTGAGCATGTGCAGGTCCTCCGGCGGGGCGAGGTCGGGGTCGTCCGGTTCGTATCCGGGCTCGTTATGGTCGGCGGGTTGCTCGGGGTCGGGTGGGAGCGGGTCGGTGAGGGTTGCGGCGCGGTAGATCAGGGCGTCGGCGAGGGCGTGGTCGGGGACGGGGTTGCCGTCTGGGCCGACCGGTTGTCGCAGGACGACGGCGGCGGGGACGCCGTGGTCGATGGCCCGGTTGACGGCGGTGACGACGGCGGCCCAGTGCGGGTCCTCGACCAGCTGTGCTGCGGCGGCCGGGCTGAGGTGGGCGGTCAGCTGGTCCAGCCATGCGGGGCGCAGTGGGTCGGCGGGCGCGGCGTCGGGGTCGGGGGTCAGGACGGCGGGGGAGGTGTGCCGGGCGATCCGCCACCACAGCGCGGCGGCCTGGTACTCGTCCGGGAGCGGCGCTTCGGCGGCGGCGGCGCGCAGCAGGGCGGGGGCGTCAGCGCCGGCCCGGGACAAGGCGGCCAGCTGCTCGACGAGGGCGGGCCAATGCGGGTCGGTGCGGGGGCTGAGGCCGACCTGGACGGCGAGCGGGGTCCAGGCGGTGCGGTAGCTGGTGTCGATCGCCTCGGCGATCCTCGTGTCGAGGTCCTTCTGGGCGCGGCGGTCGGCGGCGGCCAGCTGGGTCTTGCCGGTCGGGCGGGTGTCGTCCTCGGGGACGGCGTGGGCGGCGCGGAAGACGGCGATGTCACCGCGTAGCTGCTGGTGCTCGTGTGACAGCAGCAGGCGAGCCCATCCGGGGGCGGTCGCGACCGTGTAGGCCTCCGCGGCCTCGCGGACGTCCACAACAGTCGCAGTGACTTGGGCGCTGCGTGCGGTGAGGTAGGACCCCCAGTACGGGTCGTCGGCGAGTTGCTGCGGGATCCCGGGGAGCCAGGGCAGCGGGCCGGGGGTGTGGCTGCGGGTGTGGGTGGGGTCGAGGCGCCAGTCGAGGACGGCGGCGACATCGGCGGCAGTGTCGATCTCGCGGCTGCGCAGCGCGGTGGTGAACGCGTTGACGGGGTCGTGGCCGTCGGCGGCGAGCAGGGCGAGGTGGCCGCGCAGGGCAGGCCAGGCGGGGCTGTCGGTGATGCCGGGGACGACCTGGTCGACGGCGTGCTCGAGCCGGTCGGTCCAGCCGGGTCCGTGGATGTGGGCGGCGGCATGGCCGAGGCTGTCGCGGTACCGGGCGTCCGCGATAGCCAGCGTGGTGTGCGGGTCGGCCAGCTGCTGGCGCGCGGTGGTGGCCGACACCTGGGCTTCGTCGCGGGCCAGGACCTGTTCGAGGACGTTGACGGCGGTCTGCGGGTGGGTGGCGCCGGGGGTGATCACCGAGTGCTCGTCGCCGTCCATGGCGACGGCGAGGTATAGGTGGTTGGCGTCGCGGCCGCGGGTGAGGGCGACGTACAGCTGCTGGCGGGTCTCGTCGCCGGTGGTCACGGTGTGGCAGGTGTCGGCGGTGACGCCCTGGGCGCCGTGCACGGTGCTGGCGTAGCCGAGCTGCAGGTGCGCGACGGCGTAGTCGCGGGGGAGGGTGATCCGCCGGCCGGTGTGGGTGTGGACGACGTCGAGGCTGCCGTTGTTGTGGACGGCGCTGACGGACCACCGGTCGCCGTTCTTGACCCAGTCGCTCGGCGTCATCCGCAGCTGGCGGTCGTTGCGGCGGGTGATGACGATGTCGCCTTCGGAGGCGGCCGACCCGTCGACCAGGGCGACCTGCTGGCCCAGGTCGACGCCGTCTTGGAGGAGGTGGGTGAGCCGGTCGTCGCGGGCGCGGACGTTGAGGCCGGTGACCAGGTCACGGGTGGGGGCGAGCATGATCGTGTCGAGGCCGGCGTCCCGGTCGGCCGTCCAGGCGGTGTAGGCGTGGTTGGTGACGGTGCTCAGGTCGCCGACGTGGACCCGGTCCCGGTCGACGTAGAACCCGATCGCCGCGGTGTCGCCGGTGCGCAGGGCGAGGCTGGCGGCTCCTTCGGCCTGGTCCCGGAACCGGATCAGCTCGGTCAACGTGACGGCGCCGACGGAGGCCTTGATGTCGCGCAGGACCCCGCCGGCGGCGACCGAGGCGAGCTGCCGGTCGTCGCCGACGAGGCGGATGCTGGCGCCCCGTTGCAGCGCGAACCGGGTCACGGCGGCGAGGTCGCCGGTGGAGGCCATGCCGGCCTCGTCGACGATAATAAGGGTCCGCTTGTCGATCTTGTTGGCCCAGTCGGACAGGAGCCCGGTGGTGATCCCGAAGGTGAGCTTGGCGAGAGTGTCGGCGTGGGTGCCGGTCTCCTCACCGAGGAGGGCGGCCGCCACCGCGGACGGGGCGAGCCCGACGACGGTGCCGCCCGAAGCGGTCCACGCGGCGGTGAGCGCGGACATGGCGGTGGTCTTCCCGGACCCGGCGGGGGCGATCGCCAGCTGCACCCGACGCCCGGAGGTGGCCATCTGGCGGACCAGGTGGGCCTGGGCCGCGTTGAGGGTGACCCCGTTGGCGACCGACTCCAGCAGGGCTACCTCGACGTCCTCGGTGCGCCCCGTGCGGCCGCCGAGCTGGTGGGCGGCCTGCACGACGAACGCCTCATCGGCCAGGACCTCGGCGGAGGTGAACAACCGGCTGCCGGCGACCTCGTACACGCTGACCCCATCGCGGCGGCGCAACGCGTCCGGCACCACCACGGCGTCGTCCGGGGTCAAGGCGATCGCCTGCCGCGGGTCCAGCACGCCCTTGACGACGCGCTCGACGAGCCGGTCGACGTCGGCGCCGGCGGGGGCCTGCTTGCGGACCTGACGTTCGGCTTCAGCGCGCACGTGCCACACCTGCCAGGTCGAGCGGTGCTCCCGCACCACGGCCGCAGTCGACGCGACGATGTCCCGGACCTGCTTCCGGCCGACAGTCACCGCCCCGCGACGGGCCAGGGTCCTCGTCACGGTGACGGCCCGGGCCAGGTCGTCAACGGCCCGGTCGCCGCCCAGGACGCCCGCCGCCTCCCGGCGCCAAACCCGGCGCTGGTCGGCTTCGGAGCGGGGCTCGTGCTTAGCGTCCCGGGTCTCCAAGGTGGCCTGCTGGGCCAGCTTGACGACCTCGATCGGGGTCGGTGGCCGGCCGTGGTCGGCCTGGAACTGCACTGCCAGGGCGGCCCGCCGGGTGTCGATGGCAGCCCGCCGGGACGACCAGGCCGTGGCCAGCTCGGTGGGGATCCCGACGATCTCGCGGACGCTGCGCCGGCCCGCCGCGGCGGCCGCGCCGGAGTCGGAACGTTCCTCGAAGGTCAGGCCCAGCCGGGCGTGCAGCTCCGCCTCGAGGCGGGTGTTGTACCGCTCCGAGGACGACACGGTGGCCTTGAACAGCACCCGCCCGTCCAGGGCCAGCCACCGACCCGGGGTGCCGTCGGTGTTGCGGACCCGGACCTTGTTGGAGACCGCGACGTGGGTGTGCAGGTCAGGGTCCCCGGACCGGGAGTCGCGGTGGTCGAACGCCGCGGCCAGGACGCCGGTGGTGTCCAGCTGCTGCACCCCGGCGTGCCCGCCCCGGGTGTAGATGGCCTCCTTCTCGAGCCAGCCGATGGTGTCCTTCACGGCGGCGTGGTGGGCGGCCAGGATCTGCTCGGCGACGTCCTGGGGGGCGATCGCCCACAGCGCGGAGACGCTCTTAACGGGGGAGAACGTCAGGTCGTACCCGGCGACCGCGTTGGTCGACTGGCGTGAGTTGCGGGCAATGAACGAGGACAGCTCCCGCGGGTTCGCGGCGGCCCGGCCGTACTGCTCGGTGAACATGGCCCGGCCGACGTCGGTGCGGATCCGGGCCCGCTCCGCGGCGGCCAGGGGTGTGTCCCGGGGTACACCAAGGGCCTTGTTCGCCGCGACGGCGCGGCGGGCGACCTCGACCCGGAACGCCGGCGCGGTGTCGAGGATGTCGTACGGCCTGCCCAGCTGTGTGGCGGCCCGGGCGGCCTGCAGGTGCGCCGCGGTGCGGCCCAACGTCATCATCTGGGTGCGGATCGCGTCGGCCTTCGGGTGCAGGCCCTCGGCGAACAAGGCACACATCTGGTCCTCGGTGACCGGGTCCCCGACCTGCATGTCCACGTCGGCCAGAGCGGACCCCAACCAGGTCCCGGGGAACTCACCCTGCTGGGTGTAGTAGTCCCCGAGACCGGTGTGCCCGCGGTCCGTGTGGTCGAGCGCAGCGACCTGCCGGGTCAGGTACGCGTACCCGTCCCCGGCGGTCAGCTTGTGAATCGACTCCACACTTAGGTAAGCAGAAAAACCCCCTCGAGGTGGACACGCCTTGGCCGACCGATTACCGCCGAATCAGCGTTCCTCGAACGTATGTTCGAGGAACGGACCGGCGGTGCAAGAGGTGTGTCAGGTTTGGCGCTCGGTTCGCGAAGCGTTCCGGAAGGTCACGGATTGGTCACGGGAGGTCGGGCAGGAGCCGGTCTGAGGGATGGGTGTCGGTGGGTGGCCCACAGATCGTTGGTGGCGGGGTGTCCAGCCGGAGCGGGCTTTTCTGCTTACTGAGGTAGAGGGTGCATTCGCGCCGTCACGTCAGCGGGGGAGGAGCAGGCGATGGGTCGCAACGCGACACGAGCGCAGCAGGCGAAGGCCAGGGTGCGGGAAGCGAGGTTGCTGCTGCTCGCTGAGCGGCAGGCTCAGGATGAGCGGATCGAAGAGGCGACGGTGCGCACGGTCCTGGCGTGGGAGGACGTGACGGCCGCACAGACGCGGCTCGATGCCGCCGAGCGTCGGGTCGGGGACGCTTTGGCCGCGCTGGGGCGCGAGAAGGTGCCGGTCGCGCAGATGGTGACGCTGACGGGGATCGGCCGGCCGCAGTGTGCGCGGCTGCTGAGGCTCGCCATCACGCAGGCGAACGCGGCACCACCGGAGTCTGAGCCAGCGGTGGCCGGTGACGTGGGCAGGACGGAGCGGGCTGATGCCGCTCGGTGACCAGGCGCGGACACTGTTGACCTCCGCGCTGCGCGACCCACTGGTGGTGACCCGATACCGGGCCAAGATGGTTCAGGTGCCGGGGTCAGAATGCCTGTGGTGGCGTGGTGCGGTGTCCGGTCGTGGTCACGGGCGGAAGCGAGCGGAGTTGCATCGGTTGAAACACTCGCCCTGGTGGCACTCAGGCCAGGCGGGGCCGATGACCACGCACCGGCGACCGTTCGGATCCGGCAGAGCCGGTTCACCCTGGCTGTTCCCCGGCGCATACCAAGGAGCCGGATATCTCAGCGCGTCGCTCAGTGAACAGCTCGGACTAGGAGATTCGTCCTGGCCGCGGCGCCGCGTTGTGCGACCCAGCCGACGAACTGCCCGCCGCAGTAGTGGCCGCACTACTCGGCATCTCAGTCGACACCGCCGGCCGGTGGGGCGCGCTCGTCAAACGAGACTGGACCGGCTACATCGCCGAACGGGACGGACACCCCTTGGGACCCGAGCAGACGTGACAGATACAGACGGTAGGTCATCCCTGCGCCGTGTGGTGGTCGGCACGAATCACCCCCAGCTGGGTGCTCCGGTTACCGCCCCCTCACCGGGCACTTTCGCGGGCGGGTGTTATGGGAATCTCCATCGCAAGTTCGGCTGTCATCTCCGACGAGGGCCAACTTCTCCGCCGAAGGTTCGTCACCGGGACAACCCTCTTCTCGCCACGCCTGCGCGGTTTGTCCGCTCAGGGCTCGCCCAACGGACACGCGTGAGACCCCCGCTCGACTCTCGGCAAGGGCCAAACCCCGCTCCCGCTACCA